>FWPU01001447.1_pt1 | contig 54666 bp, 54 predicted proteins | sample 2228361 | NCBI WGS metagenome assembly FWPU01 (sample SAMEA103939777, study PRJEB20133) | metagenome | reverse complement strand
AAGAGGGGGGAAAGAGGTAAAAAGAAGAGAAAATCCCAGAGGTTTGTGAATCTGATGGGGAACTTCGAGCTAAAGCAACAAAATCAATACTTTTTCAGAGCTTTGCTATCAGCTTCCTTGACAAGAATATTCTAAGTTTATAGAATAGCTTTGAGGAAATTTTAGGAGGGCAAAATGGCTTTTTTTAAAACAGAGCTTAAAGAATCAAATATTTTGAAGATTGTTTTCGATATCCCTGGAGAAAAAGTTAACAAGTTTTCAAGTCCTGTCATGTTAGAGCTGGAATCTCTTTTGAAGGAACTTATAGATAGAGAGAATATAAAGGGCGCTTATCTCATATCAGGCAAGAAAGATATTTTTATTGCAGGTGCAGACATAGATGAGATCTCAGCTATTAAAGAAAAGGAGGAGGCTTATCAGAAAGCAAAAAAAGGAATTGAGATTTTCTCTTTAATTGAAAGATTACCTTTTCCCATGGTGGCAGCCATCGATGGCGCCTGCCTTGGAGGTGGAGCAGAAATAGCTCTTTTCTGTCATTTTAGAGTGGCGTCTGACAATAAGGCAACCAGAATAGGCTTTCCAGAAGTTAATCTGGGGATCCTTCCAGCATGGGGTGGTGCACAGAGATTGCCAAGATTAATAGGGCTCGCTCCTGCCCTGGATATGATCCTTACAGGGAGAACAGTGGATGGAAGAAGAGCTTTAAGAATGGGACTTGTTGATGCACTTTTTCCTCATCAAGTATTTGAGGAATTTGCGGAGAGGTTTTTGGAGGATGTTATAAGAAAGGGGCTGAAAAGGTCAAAACCCAAGAAGAAGGCATTGTTTCAGAAAATTATTGAAGATACACCTTTAAACTTTCTGGTTTTCAGTAAAGCAAGGAAGCAGGTTATGGAGAGAACATATGGAAATTATCCAGCACCTCTGGCAATAATTGATTCCCTGAAATACGGCTACAAAAGAAAAATAGAAAAGGGATATGAATACGATGCAAGGAAACTCGGAGAACTTCTAACCTCGGATGTTTCAAGAAATCTTGTGAATATTTTCTACCTGACAGAGTCCGTAAAGAAAGAGAGGGGTGTTAAGGGTGAGCCCAAGATAAAAGAGATAAAGAGAGCAGGGGTAGTGGGAGCTGGTGTAATGGGTTCAGGGATCGCGTATGCTTTCTCTTCTGTAGATATTCCTGTGAGGATGAGAGACATAAATACCCAAGCTCTTTCACAAGGAATGAAGGCTATAGCAAGCATATACAACGATTCTGTGAAGAAGAGAAGAATGAAAGAAGGGGAGGCATATCAAAAGATTTCCTGTATATCTCCCTCTGTGGATCTTTCAGGGTTTTCCATGGCGGACTTAGTTGTGGAAGCAGTTTTCGAGGATATGGAGGTCAAAAAATCTCTTATTTCAGAGCTTAATAAGGTTGTTAAAGAAGGATGTATAGTGGCATCTAACACATCCTCCCTCTCTATCACCGAAATGCAAAGTTTTTTTAAAGACCCTGAGAATTTTGTGGGATTGCATTTCTTCAATCCTGTTCACAGGATGCCCCTTGTAGAGGTGGTAAGAGGAGAGAAGACCTCAGATGATACTGTGGCTACTGTTTTTGCCCTCTCAAAAAAGCTTGGTAAAACCCCCATAGTGGTAAAAGATGAAAGAGGATTTCTTGTAAATAGAATCCTTATGCCCTATCTGAATGAGGCGGTTTTGCTCCTGGAGGAAGGATGTCCTGTGGAAGTTTTAGATTCTTCGATGAAGAAATTTGGAATGCCGATGGGTCCAATAAGACTCCTTGACGAAGTGGGCATTGATGTGGCATCAAAAGTTGCTTTAATTCTCTACAACTCCTTTGGAGAAAGAATGAAGCCTTCCTTTAAAATGGAAAAAATGATAGAGCTTAAACTCTTGGGGAAAAAGACAGGCAAAGGGTTCTATCTGTTTGACCATAAAGAGAGGGTGAATGAAGAAATATACAGAATTCTGAAGATAGAGAAAAGAGCATTTTCTGCTGAGGAAGCTGTGAAAAGGATGGCAATGGTTATGATAAATGAAGCTTCAAGATGTATGGAGGAAGGGATTGTGGATTCTCCTTCCGCTGTGGACATTGGAATGATATTTGGAGCTGGCTTTCCTCCTTTTAGGGGTGGGCTTTTAAGATATGCTGACACTCTTTCGGCTAAAAATATTTTGCGAGAGCTTGAAGAACTGAAGAACAAGTATGGAACGAGATTTACACCATCCACTTTAATTGAAAAGATGGCAAAAGAGGGAAGAAGGTTTTATTAATTGAGGATTAGCTTAGGTTTCAATCACTTATTTAAATTCCCAGTTATAAGCTTCCAGGATTTAAAAAGATATTCGAAGGCTGAAAAAATTGCAATAAGCATAGTCCCTATGAGGAGAGCTTTCCCTATCACAAAGAATTCTCCCATATATTTTTTCCCCAGTATTAGAAAAGATATGGTTATAATTTCCAAAAGCATTTTGATTTTACCAAGATTGGAGGCGGGCATGGTTTTTCCATTTAAAGCCACAATGGATCTTAAACCTGTAACAGCTATTTCTCTTCCAATAATTATCACAGCTATCCATGCAGGAACCACCTTAAGCTCTACAAGGGATATAAAGGCGGAAGAGATGAGAAGTTTATCTGCTATCGGGTCGAGAATTGTTCCAAGAGTAGTTATTGTGTTTCTTTTACGTGCAATGTATCCATCAAACCAATCCGTAGCCGAAGCAAGAAGAAAAACAATGAGACCGAATATTTCCTTGCCCTCAAATTTTGTAAGTATAATAACAACAAATAAAGGAGTGAGAAAAATTCTCGATAGCGTCAGAAAATTTGAAAAATTCATTTTATATTTATTTTTATCATATCTTGAAAAAATTGCCAAAAAACCGAAATATTAGATTTTGAAAGTGATGGATAACAATTTCTTAAAAGGAGAGGATATCTTCTCTATTGAGGAGAGAAAGGCGGAACTCTTCCTCGGAAAGTACACTATTTCTCAGGTTTATTCCATTCTTGAAAGAAAAGGATTTATTGGTTTTGCTAAGAATAAAGGACTCTATCCCATTCTTTTTGACCTTTCATGGAAGGATTTCTTTACTCAGAATCTGAAAATTTATTTTGAGGAGAAAGATCAGAAGCATCTGATTGTGGATTTGATATTAAAAGAACAATCCATGGACTTTAAATCACCAAGGGGAGATTCCTTGGATTTGAGATTTGTCTTTATTGAATGGTTGTGTATTCAGAATCCTCTGGCTTCTTTTACAAAAGAAAAGCCAAGACTTCCAGGACAAAATTACCCTGGACTTGGATTGGGAGACAGACTCTGGAGCATATTTGAACTTCTTGTAAAATTCATGCAGGTGGATGGAGTTATGATCATGCCAAAATTTTTGCATAATGCAATAATGTATAGAAGGGTCTTTCATTTTCTAAATCCTGAGAAGGAGGGAGAGTTAAAAGCAATAATGCGGGATCTTGGAGGGATTCACCTTGCTGTTTTAGCTTGGGGAAGCTATCACGGATGTATTTGGGAAGGAGAAAAAAAATACGAATGGAATGCAGAATCTCTTGTTTTCCCTAAAAGAAAGGAGCTCAAAGAATACTTTTCCTCTTCATGGTACATTAAAAATCTTAAAAATGAAATGAAAAAAAGGAAATTTACTCTTGACAGGGAGTGTTTGAAAAAGAAGGAGCCTCAACTTTTTGAATGAAAAAAGAAAGAGCGGTATCACCGTAATTCTTTTTTTTAAATAAACTGAAATATTTCGGATGGTATTCAATTCGTAAAGGGTGTTGAACCACTGCTATTCCATCATTTTTAAGAATTTTTCTTTTCCACACCACCTTTAATGGATCAGCGAATGTGAAAAGACTATAGGGTGGATCTATAAAAACAATATCGAAAAGTAAGCCTTTTTTAGAAATTTCATTCACCGCAATGTTGAATTCTTTTTTAATTATTTCGTATCCTTCTTTTATCCCGCATATTTCTATGTTTGCTTTAAGAAGTTTCAGTGCTTTTTCGTTATGGTCGATAAACAAAACAAATTTCGCTCCTCTACTTATAGCTTCGATACCTATTGCTCCAGTGCCACAGAAACCATCGAGAAAATTTGATTTTCTTACCCTCTCATTACCAAGGATATTAAATAAGCTTTCTTTAACAAGTTGGCTTGTGGGACGAATTTCTAAATACTTTGTATATTTCAGCTTCCTTCCTTTATAAAGTCCTGCAATGACTCTTATCATAGAAAACTGTTAACTCAGTAAATTAGCTTAATGATATCTCTCCTTCTTTTTTCTCGAGGTTTTTAATGAAATATGAGAGCTCAGGAAAATTTTCAGGGGCTTTCATTATCTCAAAAGCTTCCTCCCTTGCCAAACTTAGTATCTCTCTATCCCTTATCGGATTGGCAAGCCTGAAGTTCATGAAACCCCATTGAGCTCTACCTACTGGGTTTCCGGGTCCTCTCATTTCAAGATCCTTTTCGGATATAACAAATCCATCGTCAGTTTTCAATAGAATATTCACTCTCTCTCTCGCATCTTTACCTGCTTTTTTGCCAAGTATTAGATAACATGTAGCTTCTTTTTCACCCCTTCCGATTCTTCCTCTCATTTGATGGAGCTGAGAAAGTCCGAATCTTTCTGCATTCTCTATAACCATAAAGGTGGCATTGGAAACATCTATTCCTACCTCCACCACAGGAGTGGAAACAAGAAGATCTATATTGCCTTCCTCAAAATCAGCCATTATCCTCTCTTTCTCCTTGGAGGGGAGTCTTCCATGAAGCATCCCTACTCTAAAGTTTTTGAAAGTTTTTGATAGATTTTCAAAACCGCTTTCTACAGCCTTCAGGTCCATTTTCTCTGATTCTTCTATGAGGGGGTAAATAAAATAACCCTGCTCTCCATTTTTAAGTTTTTCTTCTATTTTTTTATAAAGTAGAGCTCTATCTTTTACAATTAGTGTTCTCACTCTTCTCATTCTTGGCGGCTCTTTTATAATACTCAAATTTAGGTCAGAATAAAGAGTCAAAGCTAACGATCTGGGAATGGGAGTGGCTGACATAACGAGAAGGTCAACAAAATCTCCCTTAAGATAAAGGGCGGTTCTCTGGGAAACGCCAAATCTGTGCTGTTCGTCTATTATTACATATCCAAGTTTTGAAAATTCAATCTCAGACTGAAAAAGGGAATGGGTACCTATTATCATAACTGGTTGGTCTTTCCGAAGCATTTCCAGTATTTTGGCTCTCTCTCTCTTGGGAGTGGAACCTGTGAGTAAGAATAGTGGGAATTCTGTTTTTTTAAATAGAACTTTTGTCCTCAAATAATGCTGTTCTGCAAGGATTTCAGTAGGAGCCATTATTGCTACTTTGAATCCATTCATTAAGACAAGAAGAGCAGAAAGAAGAGCCACAGCAGTTTTACCACTTCCCACCTCTCCTTGAAGGAGTCTTCTCATAGGAGATTCTGAGAGAAGATCATTGTTTATTTCTTCAAGAGCGAGTTTCTGAGAAGGAGTAAGTTCAAAAGGGAAGAAGGAGCCCAGAACCTTTTTAATATCATCTCCATAAAGGTATTTCCTCGGTTTTATTACATTTGAAAATTTTTTTCTGTAGTAAGCGAGTCCAAGTTCCATAAAAAATAGTTCTTCAAAGATCACCCTTTTAAAAGGAAGAGAATTTAAAGGAGCGAAAATATTGAAATCTCCTGTGGGGAAGTGAATTTCTCTTATGGCTCTATTTCTATCTGGCAGATTGTATTTTTTAAGTATAAATGATGGAAGATTCTCATTTATTTCCACACCTTTTTCAAATACTCCCTGAATTAGTTTTCTTATAATTTTTGGAGAAACCCATTTGATCCTTTCATAAACTGGCACTATTTTCGTTTCCTCTGTTTCCTTTTCCACAATTCTAAACTCAGGGTTTTCCATGATCCATCCTTTTCTGTTATCGAATTTTACCTTGCCGTAAAAAGAGTATTTTTTTCCTTTTTTAAGACCTGAAAGAAGGAAGGGCTGGTTAAACCATATAGCCAGAAATTTTGATTTGCTTGTGTCAATTTTTGCTTCAATTATGTTTATTCTTTTTCTATATGTGGTGAAGGAATTCAGGGCAATTATATTACCCATTGTTAGAACTTTTTCTCCCTCTTTTCCTTCAAAGGAAAGGAAAATTTCTCTTCTATCTTCATATCTGAAAGGGAAATAGTAAAGCAAATCTCTTACAGTCTCAATACCTTCTTTTTTCAGAAGTTCTGCTCTTTTCCTTCCTGCTCCCTTCACATATCTTATCGGTGTGTGAAAATGGAGAATCCCCATAAGTTTTAATAATAGAGAGCAACCCTTCCCTTTTCCACTCTAATTTTTCTTATCCCATAAGGAAGAGAGAAGAAACTCTCAATATCATTGGGCTTCTTGCCTTTGGCTTTGTAATAAATCTCAAGGAGGCTATTAAGAAAAGAGACTGGGAAAGTAGCTTTATTTATAGAAAAGGTTTTGGGCTTGAACTTCACTTTTCCTTCCACACTTAATAGCTCGCCCGTAACAGTAAAATTTATCCAACCTTTAAGAAAAACAGGTAATCCTTTTATCTCTGAATTTGTTAAATCAAAATCAGCCTGATATTCTATCTGATTATCACCCTTTAGGAAAACCCACTCCTTAACAAGTTCTTTAGGTCTTCTAAAGGGGTTCTTATAATGAATATAAGAATTTACTTCCTCTTCATCGAGATAGACTTTTTTTAGTATAAATTTAAAAGTTCTATTTCTTCCATTTATAATCTTTTCTATGGATGCTTCCGCTCTTTTGAAAGCATCGTAACTGAGGTTTTGGCTTTCCTGAGAATTTAAATGATAGTTTTTATGAATAATAATTAAAAGAAATAGACAAAGAATTACGATTTTTATGTATTTTAGCCAAATCTTCATAAAACTTAAAAGGCTGATTTCTTTTCTACAACCCAATTTGAAATTGCAGTCCATGTTTTATCTATATTTCTTTCAAGGAAAGACAGTCTGTGTCTTATATGCTTTCGAGCGTAGAAGAAAAAGGCTTTGCATAAGTTTATCTCATGCTGACAAGTATCAACTCCTTTCTTTTTTATAAGATTATCTGTTCTCGAAAGGGTAGCCAACATTCCATAAAGATATATGGCAATATCTGAAAGTCTTTCTTGAATATACTCCTTTTCCACAATTTTCTTTCCGTATTTTTTGAGTAAAGATTCGCTTCGCAAACTGAGTTCATGAACATAATCCTCCACCATCCTTTTCTCTCTCATTAAAATCTTTGAGATTCCCTCAAGTTTTTCTTTTTTTAGTCTTTTTTTAACCTCTTTAACAGCGAACTCCTTCAGAACCCCGAGGGAAGAGAAGGGAGATTGAAGAGCCTTTCCAACTTTTTTGAGATAATCTCCCACTTCCTTTATTCCGTAAAGGGAAATGAACATCCTCTGAATTTCGTTTGTTCCCTCAAATATGGTGTTTATTCTCGAATCTCTGAGATATTTCTCATAAGGGTATTCTTCTATGTATCCATATCCCCCAGCAATTTGCAATGCCTCATTTGCTATTTCCCACAGCCCTTCTGAGCAAAAAGTTTTGCATATTGAGGATTCGAGAGAAAAATCTACATCAGGTCTTTCAGATAAAGAAGCAGTTAAATAGACCATGTTGTCCATGGCATAGCTAAGGAAAGCCATATGCGCAAGCTTCTTTTTTATCAATTCAAAATTTGAGATGGGTGAACCAAACTGAACTCTCTGGGATGCATACTCACTTGAAAGGTTTGTCAAAGCTTTTGCACCACCAGTGCAACCTGCTGCAAGTCCGAGTCTTCCCCAATCAAGTATTTCAAGAGCTACTCTAAGCCCTTGCCCTCTTTCTCCTAAAATATTTTCCACAGGAACTTTTACATTTTCAAGAACAATCTCTGATGTAGACGAGGCTTTTATACCCATCTTCTTCTCTTCTTTTGTAACAGTGAACCCTTCAGAATCTCCGGGAACTATGAAACCAGTGATTTTTCCATCCTCAGTTTTAGCAAAAATAAGATAAATGCCTTTATAGCAACCATTTGTTATAAATTGCTTGGTTCCATTGAGAATATAAAATTTTCCATCTTCTGAAAGCTTTGCTGTGGTTCTTAAAGAGGATGGATCAGAACCAGCCGAAGGCTCTGTGAGTGCGTATGCTCCTATCTTTTCACCTCTTGTAAGTGGAGGTAAAAACTTTTTCTTTTGTTCTTCTGTTCCATGGTATAAAATTCCTTTTGAACATAGAGAAAGATGAGCTCCTAAAAAAGTGGCTAAGGAAGCATCTGTTACAGCGAGAGCTTCCATTACCTGGCAATTAGCCCACTGGGAAAGTCCGGCACCTCCAAACTCCTCTGGTATAGAGAGACCAAGAAATCCAAGTTCAGCCATTTCTTTTATAATATTCTCAGGTATTTTTCCTTCTGAATCCATCTTGGAAGGGTTTATCTTTTCTTTTGAAAATCTTCTCCATGAATTTAGAAGCTCTTCTATTATTTCCTTTTCGTCTTCCTTTTGTTGCGGGAAGGGAAAAATAAGGCTTTTTTCAATATGCCCATCAAATAAAGATTTGTTAATGCTCAATTTTGTTTCTTTCATAGCAATTAGAGTTAACCATATTTTCCAGAAATTGTCAATCATTATTAAGTTCAAAAGTTTCCTCAGTTTCAATTCCTTAATTTTCATGAAACAAGAGGGTTTGTCTGCTATGGGTTTAGAATCAAAGACAGCAGCCAATCTTAAGGCGCCAGTTTCGGAATTTTCAAAAGCAAGATATAATTACACTTCCTAAGCGAGATTTCAAAATTCTCCATAAAAGATTTCTAGCTAAAGCTTGATTTTTAGCTGGGGATTTCAGAAATTGACAAAGTTCTTTCTTCCATCATATATTCTTAATAATGAAAAGATTTTATGTCCAATGGCACATACTCGATAGATGTAATTTAAGATGTAAACATTGTTATCAGAGTAGTTTTTCGAAAGATAAAGAACTCGATTCTTCTGGATTAAAAATGGTTGCAGAGAATCTAATTCACACCGTGGAAAAGTGGGGAATAAAGCTTGACATAGCTCTTACTGGAGGAGAGCCTCTTTTAAAAGAGGAAATTTTCGAACTCCTTTCATTCCTGGAGAATTCAAGATTTGTAGGGAATCTGAGTTTGATAACAAATGGAACGATTCTATCTGAATATATAAAGGAGCTTAAAAAGTTCAGGAAGTTAAAAGAAATAAAAATATCTCTTGAAGGAGTGGAAGAGGAGACTAACGACTCTATAAGAGGGAAAGGAACATTCTTGAGGGTCACGGAAAATGTAAAGGAGGTGCTAAGTTCAAAAATACCACTTCTCTTAATGTTCACTGTTATGAAAAAGAATTTTTTGGAGGTGTCAAGACTTCCTGATTTTTGTATAAAGAAAGGTTTTAAGGGATTCATTATCGAAAGGTTTTTCCCTCTCGGACAGGGAGGGAAAATGCTAAAAGAGGTTCTTTCTGGTGAAGAATTTCTTTGGGTATGGAAGGCTATTTTAGATAATTTTGGATTTTTTGCAAAAGAGGAAGAATTAATAAAATACAGGGCAATTAGGGTTCTTTACAATAAAGGAAAGGTTATAATTTCGGGCGCAGGTTGCATAGTGGGTAGAGATGGAATGGCTATTCTTCCAGATGGAACTGTTTTGCCATGTAGAAGATTTCCCCTTCCCATAGGAAATCTTGTAAGTCATTCCTTTTCTGAAATATGGAACCATTCTGATGTGTTGAATTCCCTCAGAAATAAAAAAAATCTTAAAGGAATTTGTAAAGATTGCATGGTAAATGAATGTATGGGCTGTAGGGCTATGAGCTATTGCCTTACTGGTGATTATTTACAGGAAGATCCTCATTGCTGGATTGGGAAACCTTCTCTTCTTATCTGACCCAGCCAGGATATCCTCCTTCCTTTCTTACTTTTTCAGGAAGGGAGTCAAGTTCTCTTCTTATATCCTCAGCCTCTTTTCTTGCTATTTCCAATCTTACCTGAAGTTCGTCAATTTTGTTCTGGAAAAATCCTCTCTCGTAAAATATTTGTCCGTATTGAAATGATGTGGGTCTAAAAGAATAGAAGTCCATGTAGAGTTCGGATATTTGATTTTCAAGCTTTTTGACTTTTTCCATGGCGGTCTTATATTTTTCTTCAAGCTCAGCTTTATAGGCTCTCCAGTACTCTTCCCTCTCTTCAAGATCCATCTCAGGAGATGGAGTCTCGGATTTAACCTCTTCTGGCTCTTCGGAGCCAGAAATAGAAATTAACTTTCTCATCTGTCTCAATGTGTTGTTCGTAACCACCTCCACTTTCTCTCCTTTAAGTTTTTCTCTTCTTTCCTTTTCTTTTTCGGCTAGCTCTGCGAGACTTTGAGAGATAAGTGGAGAAATAAGGAAAAGAAGGGAAACTAAAAATATTAGTTTTTTCATAATTATATTATACAATAGAGTTTAAAAATCAAACAAATAAAAAGCGGATTGATTCAAGAACTTATCTATCTTCTTTCTTCTCCATGCCCAGTTGAGCTTTAATATCTCTTACATCTCTTATAAGATCCGGTAGCCTCGAAAGGGAGGCGAATACTCTTTTCCATAACTTTATGTCCATCTCAGGGTATCCCGCAACAATAGAGTGAGGGGGAAGGTTGCTTGCCACTCCTGATTTTGCTGCTATTATTACATAATCTCCAATTCGAAGATGGTCTGCGATCCCTACCTGACCAGCCATAGTGACATTTTTCCCTATCGCGCTGCTTCCAGCAATTCCCGTTTGAGCAGCTATAATGGTGTTTTCTCCAATTTTCACATTATGCCCGACCTGAACGAGATTATCTATCTTTGTTCCTCTTCCTATTACTGTCTCACCGATTGTGGCTCTGTCAATTGTTGTGTTAGCTCCTATCTCCACATCATCTTCAACCAGGACTGTTCCTATTTGAGGAATTTTAAAGAACGAACCATCCTCCTTCTTAATGTATCCAAAGCCATCGGAGCCGATTACAGAGCCAGAATGAATTATGACTCTGTTTCCTATACTGACCCTTTCGCGGATAGTAACCTGGGGATAGATCAGGCAATTCTTCCCGATTTTAACCTCATCTCCTATAAAGCAATGGGGCATAATTACAGTATTTTCTCCAATAGAGACCCTTGAGCCAATAAATGTGAAAGCACCCACATGAGCAGTAGGAGAGATGATGGCAGTTTCAGAGATTATAGCTGTATGGTGAATTCCAGTAGAAGGTAAAGTAGAAGGATAGAAAATGCTCATCAATCTTGCAAAAGCAAGATAGGGATTTTTTGCTCTTAGAACAGGAAGACGATTAAATATCAAATCTTCCGGAATTATTAGAGCGGATGCCTCTGTGGTCTCAAGAAGGTGTTTGAGTTTAGGATCAGAATAGAAAGAAATGTCTCCTTTTTTTGCACTTTCCATGCTGGAAAGACCTGTAATTTCAATGTCTCCATCCCCTTCTAAGGGAAGGGAGAGAAGAGCAGAAATCTCCCTAAGTTTCATGTTCTCTTATCTCCGTATTCAAAACAGCTGTAAGAGAAGCTCCGAAAAGAAGGAAATATATGGAGAGGTTTACAAGAAGAATAAATCCCACAATGGCTGAGAGGGTTCCATGTAGTCTTCCCCATATCGCTACATTTCCAATATACCATGTGAAGATTCTTTTGGCGATCTCCCAGAGAGTGGTGGTGAAAATAGCAGATATTAAGGAAGCAGATGTTTTTACTGAGACAGGGGGGAGGAGTTTATAAATGATAAAGAAAAAGGAGAAGGAAAGAAGAACGGGGAGAAGAAAAGTGATGAGAAAATTGATAATTATAGTTATAGTTGTAGGGCTAATGTATTGGGATATAAAACGGCTTCTGGATACATAACCATGGAGTGTCGAGAATGTAAGGGATAGAAGAAGGGATATAAAAATTAGAGTGCCTGTGAAAAACATGAGAACAAGCTGAAATAGAGTGTTTTTAAAAAATGATCTTTTCAAGGGAATTCCGAAAATGGTGTTAGTGGCAGAGGTGATTTTTGTAAAAACAACTATACCAAGAGGAACTGAAAAAAGGATTCCTAACCATCCGAGCTTCTCTATGCTTTTTACAAGATATTTTATTTTTATGAAAAAATTGGGATCAAGGGAAGTAAAGTAACCATTGGATAAAACATAAATTGAGTGAAAAAGCTCTGCATCCGAGCCCATAATTTTTGAGATGAAAAATCCAATAAGACCTGTTGAGGGAATAGCTGCAAGTAATACATAGAATGAAATTATGGCTGCCAGGTCATCGCTTCTTTCATTACTGAATCTATGCCAGCTTTCTTTTATGACCTCCGGGCAAATTTTTATAAATTTCATTACGGAGCTATAAGATCTTTCCAGCGGATAAAGTAAATTACTATGTTAATAAAAAGTACATATATGACCAGAGATTCTATAAAGGCAAGCCCTAAAAGGAAAAGAGCTCTAATTGAGCCTGCTGAGCCAGGGTTTCTGGAAATACCTTCAAAAGCAGATCTTATAGCATTGCTCTGGGCTATGGCACCTGCCATGGCAGATAAAGTTAAACCACCAATGCTTATTATAACTGCCCAGACGAGCTTATCCGAGCTTGACGAGCCATCATTAGCTAAAAGAGGAGAGAGGAAAAGTGAGAAAACCAAAAACCTTTTAATGAAGTTTCCTTTTTTTGACATAAATATCCTCCTGATTTATTTTCATTTTAATGTTCTTCTAAGGCTACTGCACCCGCAATGTAGGTTGTGGTTAAGAAAACAAAAACAAGAGCCTGTATAAAGGATGTAAGAACAGCAAAAAGCATGAAAGGTAATGGAACTATGAATGGAAAAAGAGTAGCAAGCACAAGAATTAAAAGCTCTTCTCCAAGTATATTTCCAAAAAGTCGGATGGATAAAGAGAAGGGGCGTGCAAGATGGCTGATTATCTCCACAGGGAAAATCAACCATGATAGCCACCATACTGGCCCTGCGAAGTTTCTGAGATACCCTAAAACCCCATGCTTTTTCATCCCCTGATAATGATAGTAAAGAACGGCAAATATGGCACATCCCACAGGAACATTGAGATTACTGGTGGGAGCCATAAAACCTGGGATTAGTCCAATAAGATTACAGGTTAAAATAAAAAGACCCAGAGTGGTTATCATAGGCACATATTTTTTGCCTTCCTCTCCTATGAAATCCACTGCAATGCCTTCGAAAAACCTGTAAATTGACTCGAGGAGAGTCTGAAAAGGAGAAGGGTAAATGGATAATTTTCGAGCAGCTAATCCAAAAAAAAGAATCAGGATAATAGCTGTGTAAATTATCATAGCCACATGCTCAGGAATGGGATGATGAGGATCAGGTTTGACTCCCATAAGGGAAAGAACAAGATAAACTGGTTTACCAAATATGGCGTTGAAAAGAGATACAAAGAATAGTTTGTGTTCAAGCCCTTCCATCTATTAAGTTCCTTTTTTGAGCTTTAAAAATTGAAAAACCGCTTCTATCATTATCGCAAAAACCATAGTAAGAAAACCAAGAAAGAAATAAATAACATCCTTCTTTGAAATTTGAATTATAGCATAAAAAACAAGCCCTATCAAAGAGAGTCTTCCTATGTAAAGCAAAACATAAAAAATGGATTTTTTCTCAAGAAATTTAAATGCAATACCTTTCAGCATGAGAAAGAAAAATATAGAGAAAACCCCACCGATTAAAGTGACGAAAGAGGAGAGGAGGCTGGACAAAATAAGAACAATAAAAGAGAGGAGTAGAGTCATGGAAAGACCAAAAATGGAGATTCTTTTTATCATTTTCTCTTCTTCACTCATCTTTCATCATCCTATAAACCTTTAAAATGTTATAAAATCCCGCAATAATACCAATAATTGTGAAAGTCACAGTTAAGTAAGGAAAAGTTTTAAGAAATTTGTCTAATAAATAACCTATTAATACACCTACCATTATAGATGCTGGAAACATTAAGCCAGCTGAAGAAAGAATTATTTCCTCTCTTCTTCCTTTTTTCTTTTCATTTCCCATTAATATCAGTATATCCTGAAAGCTTCTTTTCTGCAATTGGATAAGGAGTAAATTTTGAGAAGAGAAGTTTAAAAGGAAAAAATTTGCTAAAATAAATTATGGAAGCTAAGAAAATTGAAGTGAGGGGAATAGTTCAGGGCGTGGGTTTCAGACCATTTGTCTACAAACTGGCAAAAAAATATGGTCTGAAGGGCTGGGTTTTAAACTCCTCCTCTTCGGTTTTGATTCATATTGAGGGAGATGTTTTAGATATTGAAAAATTTACAAAATCTCTGGAACTCGAAAAGCCGGCTCCAGCAAAAATTGATAGTATTGTGGTAAAAGATTCAAACTTTGAAGGCTTCAGAGAATTTGAGATAAGAAGCAGTGTTGAGATAAAGGATGAGTTTCAGCCCATATCTCCTGACTTAGCCACATGTGATGAGTGCCTTAGGGAACTCTTTGATCCTCAAGATAGAAGATACCTTTATCCTTTTATTAATTGCACCAATTGTGGTCCAAGGTTCACTATAATTGAGGAGATTCCCTATGATAGAAAAAGGACGACAATGAAATACTTTGCGATGTGCGAAAATTGTAAAAATGAGTATGAAAATCCTCTTGACAGAAGGTTTCATGCTCAACCCAATGCTTGTCCTGTTTGTGGCCCTGAAATTTTTTATAGAAAAAAAGAATTGATCGAGCAAGAAAAATGGCTTGAAAAAACAATAGAGGATTTAAAAAATGGTTTGATTGTGGCCATAAAAGGTCTGGGAGGATTCCATCTTGCGTGTGATGCTGTTAATGAATCCGCAGTCATAAGACTTAGAGAGAGAAAACTCAGGAGAGAAAAACCCTTTGCAGTTATGATGAAAGATATGGAGATGGTGGAAAAATATTGTTTTGTTAGCGAAAAGGAAAAGGAATTGCTTTTGAGCCCCAAAAGACCTATAGTTCTTTTAAAAGAGAAAGAAGGGTCAAAAATCGCTTCCTCAGTGGCTCCAAATCAGAAATATCAGGGAGTGATGCTTCCCTCCACTCCCATTCAAAATATTATTTTTCAGTTTTATGAAAATCCTCTTGTTATGACGAGCGGGAACCTTTCTGAAGAGCCAATAGCCATGGAAAATGAAGAAGCGGAAAAAAGGTTGGATGGAATTGCGGATTCCTTTGTCCTTCATAACAGAGGGATCTATTCCAGATATGATGATTCTGTTGTAAGAGAGGCTTTCGGAGAAGAAATATTACTTAGAAGGGCGAGGGGATATGCACCTTTTCCTATTTATCTTCCCTTTGAAAATGAGGAGATTCTTGCGTGTGGTGGTGAACTCAAGAATACCTTTTGCCTGACAAAGAAAAATTATGCTTTTTTAAGCCAACACATTGGAGATCTGGAAAATGAAGAGACTATGGAACATTTCCTTAACACTCTCCAGCTATTCAAAAGGCTTTTCAGAATAGAACCAAAAATTGTTGCTTATGACCTCCATCCAAGATATCTTTCCACTCAATTCGCTAAATCTTTAAAAGAAGTGAAACTTATAGGAGTTCAGCATCACCATGCACACATGGCAAGTTGTATGATAGAAAATGAGTATCTTGGTGATGCTATAGGCATCTCTTTTGATGGAACAGGATTTGGTCTGGATGGAAATATATGGGGTGGAGAATTTCTCACAGGAGATTTTATAAATTTTGAAAGAGAGGGTCATTTAAGATATGTTCCTCTTGCTGGAGGAGAAGAAACAGTAAGAAGACCTTACAGGATGGCTCTCTGTTATCTTCTTTCTATTTTTGATGAGATTCCCATTTTTCTTCCTCAAAAATTTTTGAAATCTCTGAGAGAAGGGGAAATAGAAGCAATATCTTATATGATCAGGAGTGGTTTTAACACTTATTTTACTTCAAGCGCAGGTAGGTTTTTTGATGCGGTATCAGCTGTTCTTGGAATAAGGGAAATATGCAGTTATGAAGCACAAGCAGCTATGGAACTTGAGATGATGGCAGATGAAAAGGAAAATGGCTTTTATCCTCTGGAAATTAAAGAAAATCTTGTTTTCGATCAACTTTCTATTTTTAGCCATGTTCTGGAGGACTTAAAAAAAGGAACGGAAAAAGAAAAAATTTCCGCACGCTTTCATAACACTATAGCCAAGTTAATTTTGGAAGGTTGCAAGGTTATAAGGAAGATGAAAGGGCTCAATACTGTAGCTTTAAGTGGCGGAGTTTTCCAGAATTTCTATCTTTTTAAGATAACTGTAAACCTGCTCAAAGAAAATAATTTTTCTGTCCTTTTCCACAAAAAAGTTCCTACAAATGACGGGGGAATTTCTCTTGGTCAGGCAGTTATAGCTTCATTTAAAAGCAAGAAACTTTAATTTTTACTCTATGACTTTGAAAACAAGGTCATGCTCTTTAACTACATCATCCACTTTAATTGCTACGCTCTCTCCTGGTTTTCCTATCTCTACTGGTTTATGTTCTATCTGCATAGAGGATACTTTCTGAGTGAGATCAGTGGAATGTCCCTTTATATGGATGGTATCTCCTATTTTCAGCTCTTCAGAAAGCTCAAGAACAGCTACACTGATCTTTTTAAAGAAATGGGTAACTTTTCCAATCTGTTTTTCTTCCATTACCCCTCCTTTCGGGTTATTTTTTTATCTGAAATAAATTAAATAGATCATAACCCCGAGCTCTCTTGGATCTGTGGCATTTGGAATTACTTTTGATGGTATGAAGGTTTTATCTGTCTTTATTGTAAGAACAATTTCATCATCTTCTCCCAGTTCTTCAGGGGTAAGATAGAACCTTCTTTCAAATTCTCCAGTGGAAGGTATAAAATCGTCTATTATCTTTTCATTAACGATAAAAATAACCCTTTGATCCTGAAAGATCGCTTTGTTCACACCCCCCTTTATCCATAGGAGAGCCTCTTTTTTAGGGTTGTCCATAGTGCAGATAGCTTCTTTTGCTGTCCATCTCCATGAAATGTTACTTTTTACATCAAACTCCTCTGGATACCAACCTTTTTCAAATATAATTTCAGGGGTTTCCACTGGAGGAGGTTGAACCTTTAATTTCTTTATTAATAAAATATGTTTTGTAGAAGGGTTAAAGGGATTCCATAAGCCAATGGTAAGTTTCACCTCCTCTTCCCCTTTGAAAGAAGGATCAAATTCGTCAATAAATTTTGGAATAAATATTTCTCTCTCATACTCGAATCTATCCCCTGATTTCCATTTGGATGTCTCCAAAGGAGGGAGGTGATCATCCTGCAGAATTATTCTATTGTTGAGGTCTGAGAAGTGAACAAAAGCATAAAGATTCTGGTCGAATCCTTTAAAATTATCTTTTACAGACCAGATGTATTTTACCTTTGTCAGCCAGTAATCAGTTATAGGTGAGGTGGGAAAGGATAGGCTGACTTCGATTCCTATGTCTTCTGCTTTTTTCTTGCAATTGTTGATTAATAAAATTGAAAGAGAGAGAAAAATTAATATAAATTTTCTCATCCTTCATACCTCCTCATGCTAAAGATTATCAAAAGCTCTTATATTTTTCAATCAATTTACTGATCGCAAGAAAGTCCTCTTGAACCGCAAAGGGGTATGTTCACAACTACATACTGACATGCAAGTTGCCCGTTGTGGGCGAATTTTATTGCCACTATCCTATCTCCTGCTGGAACTGTAAAATCTTTACTCTGTCCAGGTCCTACATCTCCATAATTTATATTGTCCACTTCGATCTTGTAGGTGCCTCCGCTTTTTGATTCATTGTAAATGGTTAGAGTTCCTTCGTTCTGGAAGAAACAAGAGCAGGAATAGAATGCTATAAATAATAAAGCAAAAACTAATTTTTTCATGACTACCTCCTCTTGATAAGGAAAATTCTAAAATCCAATATTAAAAAAGTCAAATATAAGATAGCAAGGAGTAAGATTTCTATTTTTTCCTTGACCAAAGATTCTCAAGGAATTATTATTTTTAAATAATGAATTTTAAGAGAATTTCTGATAAGCTAACAAATTTTAAAAACTTGCTCTTGATTTTTACCGCTCTTACTTTAATTGTTAGCACTACAGAAATATTAAAAGGTCCGAAAGAATTCGGCGGTAAATGGTATACTCATTACAATAACTATATGATTTTCAGCAAGTCCTTTTTTCATTTAATAAAAAATGAAGATCTCTACTCCCCATTTCCAGAAGAACACTGGGATTTGTATAAATACAGTCCAGCCTTTGCACTTTTAATGGGCATTTTTGCCATCTTCCCTGAATATTTAGGCTTGATATTGTGGAATTTACTTAATTCCATGATTCTGTTTTTTAGCTTTAAGTTTTTTCCATATCAAGATGCGAAATCAAAGGCTTTTATTCTATGGTTCCTTTTGCTTGATTTGATCACTTCCATGCAAAATTCTCAAAGCAATGGGCTGATAGCAGGTCTTGTTATTTTGGCTTTCAACTTTTTTGAAGCAAGAAAGCTCCATCTCTCCTCTCTATTTCTTGTTCTCTCAATTTTTGTAAAACCCATTTGTTTTATGTCTTTTCTTCTATTTTTTCTTTATCCCGGGAAGGAAAAATTTATTTTTTATTCATTTTTATGGTTTGTTTTATTGACTTTTTTACCTTTGGTGGTGGTCTCTCCTTCTCAGCTCTTTCTTCTTTACAAGAGCTGGGCGAATTTGATTTTAAGAGATTATTCAGTGCATGAAGGTTTATCAATTTTTGGTGTTTTAAAAAATTGGTTCGGGCTCTCCCTTCCTAAGATCTTCATCTTGACCGCAGGAGCAGTTCTATTTTCCATCCCTTTTTTGAAATTCTCCTTTTTCAGAAACAAAATTTTCAGAATCTTGCTTCTCTCTTCTTCTTTAATCTGGTCTGTCATTTTCAATCACAAAGCCGAATCTCCCACCTTTGTAATTTCCACATGTGGGGTGGCAATGTGGTTTTTTTTTCAGAAAAAAAGCAAGGAGAATTTCTTTCTTCTTATTTGTTATTTTTTACTTACTTCAGTCTCTCACACAGATATTACACCTTTTTGGGTAAAAGATAATATAATTGAGCCATATCTTCTTAAGGTCCTTCCTTCCATCTTTATCTGGTTTAAGATGGAATTTGAATTGATCTTCTTAAGCTCAAAATTAAAAGAGAATATATAGAACCTTTCCCTATTTATTTTCCTTCTCATATTCTTCCTCTTTTTTCAATTTTATGGATTTAAGGTTAATAGATTGAAGAATTGAATTGATTCTGGGGAGCTCTTTTTCTTTAAACTGTTTGAATTTTTCGTTCGCTTGGCGAATCTCGTCTTCAATAATTGAGAGTTGAGTAAGCTGGGAATCTGTTGGTCTACCTCCATAGCTCGAGACTGAACTATAAAGAGAAAGTGTTCTTTCTCTCAATTTAGGCTCAGTATACAGCCCCTCCTCACTCACAAGCTCTGAATGGAAATCTTTAAGTTTTTTCAGGGAATCCTTCAGAATTTTCAAAGAATCTCTTTTCCTTTTTTCTTTTTCCACTGTTTTTATTCTTTCTTCTAATTCTTTCTTTGTATCAAGAATGGAGTCAGAGATATAAGCGAGCTTTTCAAGAAATCTGTACAGTTTCATAACAGTTTCGAACTGAAGTTTGCGGTCTTCTTTACTGTGCTCTGAAATGGGATCTGGTATTAGTTCAAGTTTGCCATAATAACTTTTTTCTCCTTTCGTGACTTTTATAGTATAAATCCCTTCTTTTATGGTTGGTCCGAATGCAAATACTGGCGACAAGCCGGGTCTATAACCCACCCTGGGAGCTTTTAGCCTCAGATCCCAGTAAACTCTATTTATTCCCTTTCTTTTTCCAGCGGGTAGAATTTTGACCACTTTTCCATCCGAATCCAATATCTCTATTTTCAAATCTCCAAAAACATGTCTGCTTTTCATGTAGTAAGTAATATATGCTCCTGAAGGAGGATTTTCACCTACAAAACCATCGTCTCCCGGGTAATCCTGAATCCTTGTAGTATAGGAAATTTTCGATGGGCGAGAGGGAAGAACAAAAACTTCACTATTCAGAACCTCTTTTGTGAGGTTTCTCAGAGGGGTTAAATCATCTATAATCCAGATACCGAGACCGTGAGTTCCTATAATGAGGTCGTGTTCTCTTGGATGTATCTGCATATCCCTTACAGCCACCATGGGAAAATTCTCCCTAAGATGAGCCCAATTTTTCCCGCCGTCAATGGAAATGAACAAGCCAAATTCTGTTCCAAGAAAAAGGAGATTTTCATTTAAAATGTCCTCTCTAATTACATGGCAATAACCTGTTATATCTTTTGTTGCGAGATTCTCCCATGTTTTACCGAAATCTTCAGTTTTAAACACGTATGGTTTCATATCTCCTGTCTGGTGCCCGTCAAAGGTTACATAAGCTCTTCCGTGCTTGTGTCTGCTCGCTTCCACATGGGAACACCATGTATTTGGAGGAAGATCCAAGATATTTTTAACCACATTCTTCCAGTTTTTACCACCATCTATGGTTAGCTGAAGATTTCCATCGTCAGTGCCCACCCATATAACATCAGGGTTTAAGGGAGATTCAGAAATAGTGTAAATAGAACAATGATTTTCTGCAGATGTATTCTCTTTGGTAAGACCTCCTGATTCATTCTGTCTTTGTTTTTCAGGGTCATTTGTTGTAAGATCAGGAGATATTCTTTCCCATGTCTCACCTCTGTCCTTTGTCTTGAAAAGAAACTGAGCACCAATATACATAATCTTAAGGTTGTTGGGGCTTATAAGAACAGGAGTATTCCAGTTAAAACGATAATTTGGTTCGCCCTTTTTAGGATAGGGTTTTATATCTTTAATTTCCATGGTCTTAAGATTGAGTCTTTGGAGATTTCCTCCCTGCCATTCGTGATAAACTATATCAGGGTCGATAGGATCAGGGAAGGCATGAAATCCGTCTCCTCTACCGATATTTCTCCAGTGCCTATTCTCTATTCCCTTTCCTGCTCTTACGCTAGAGGGTCCGAACCAGGATCCGTTATCCTGCAAACCCCCGTAAACATTATATGGATTTTTCATATCATAACTTACATGATAAAATTGTGAAACAGGTATATTCCCCAATAACTTAAATGTCTTTGCTCTGTCAAAAGAAAGGTAAACTCCTCCGTCAGTTCCAAGCAATATGTGTTCAGGATTTGAAGGATTTATCCAGATGGCTTGTAAATCTGGATGATAAGAGATTCCGAATATGTTTGAGCTTGCTAATGTAGAGAAGTTTTTGCCTCCGTCCTCACTTGTAAACAAAATTACACTTAAATTGTAAAGTTTTTTATGATCCATGGGATCCACTTTTATCTCTGCAAGATAAAAGGGTCTTAATTTTACTCCAAGAAATGAATTTACTCTTTCCCAGCTCTCGCCCATATCATCAGAGCGATAAAGGGCTGTTTCTTTTGCCTCAAATATCCCGTAAATTGTGCCAGGCCTTGAAGGAGAGACATCAAAAGCAATTCTTCCTAAGTTTCCCTCAGGTAATCCCTTTTTAATTTCTTTCCAGTTTTTACCTCCGTCAGTAGATTTGAAGAATCCAGAACCTGGACCCCCAGAAATGAAAAAGTAAGGCATTCTTCTAACCTGCCACATTCCAGCATAAACGACATCAGGTTCCTGAGGATCGATGGCGAGGTCTCCGCAACCAGTGTTTTCGTCCACATATAAAATTTTTTCCCAGGTTTTTCCTCTATCTTTTGTTTTGTAAACTCCCCTCTCTTTGCTCGGGTTCCAGAGATTACCGAGCACACATACATAGGCAATGGCGGGATCTTTTGGATGAAGAACTATTTCTGCAATTCTTTCAGAATCTTTAAAACCTAAATGTTCCCAAGTTTTTCCTCCATCTTTACTTCTATAAAGACCAGTTCCTACGGATACAGAATTTCTCACATTTATCTCACCAGTTCCTACCCATATCTCCTCAGGATTATTCTGATTCACTGTAATGCAACCGATTGACATGGTGTATTTTTCAAAGATAGGAGAAAATGTGACTCCTCCGTTTAATGATTTCCAGATTCCTCCTCCTGCAGTTCCTACATAAATTACCCTTGGATCCTTTACAACTCCTTCAATATCTGTAATTCTTCCGCTCATAACCGCTGGTCCTAAAAATCGAGGTTTTAAATCTCCGAAGAAAGAAGAATCGATTTTCAAATCTTCTTGGGAAAGAAGAAAACCCACGAGAAACAAAATTAAAAATAAAATTTTAAGGTTTTTTAACATCTTATTCCTCCAAAAGTTTTATAAAAAATATTAAACAGGAAATTTTTAAATGTCAAAAGCAAAACCTGAGCCAATAAGAATTCAATTTGATTTTCGAATTTTTCTCCTTTATTTAAGTATAAATCCTTTTGAGAAGCTTGATTTTATTTCCCTTGAACAGAGTGGGAACCATGTTTTCTGCTTAAGTTCTCAGAGAAAATTTTTCTTAGGAGAAAAGCTGATATAAAACTTTATAAATTGGCAGGAAATTTGAAAAACAAAGTGTTTCAGTGAGATCTTATGCTATGAATTTAAGTTTCCTCGACTTGCTTCCAAATCCCTCGCTCATTCAAATATTGAATTTTTCTTGTCCTTGTGATAAACAGAAATTTGATTTAAGGGAGAATTATTAAAATGAACAATGGGGAATTAGAGAAACGTTCTCTTCACAAAAGGGTAAAAGTTCTTGGTTTCGCCTCCTTTTTTAATGACTCCTCCTCAGAGATGATATATCCCTTTCTTCCTGTTTTCATAACCAAATATCTTGGAGCTGGACCTGCTTTTGTTGGTCTGATAGAAGGTGTGGCAGAGAGCATAAGCAGTTTTTTAAAGCTTTTTTCCGGGTGGCTTTCCGATAGAGTAAAAGGAAGAAAAGTGCTTGTATCAATAGGATACTCCCTTCCTGCAATATCAAGACCATTGATAAGTTTCGTGAATTCCTGGATTCCCCTTTTTGTCCTTCGTATCATAGATAGATTTGGAAAGGGAGTGAGAACATCTCCAAGAGATGCCATCATAGCAGATTCAGTAGATGAAAACTCCAGGGGAAGAGCTTTTGGCTTTCAGAGAGCGATGGATAATTTGGGAGCTGTTGTGGGTCCTGTTATCTCTTTTCTCCTTCTCAAATTTTTTGTTAATGATATAAGAAAAGTTTTTTTTCTCTCAATAATTCCTTCAATTTTTGTGTTAATACTTGTCACTTTTGTTCTAAAGGATGTTAAGGGAAGGAAATTGGAAAATAAAAGGATCATTCTTAGTTTAAAGAATCTTCCATCTTCTTTCAAAATATATCTTCTCTCCCTTCTCATATTTACCTTGGGAAATTCCTCCGATTCCTTTCTTTTTCTTAAAGCCTCTGAAACTAAAATCCCCCTTGAATATCTGCCTCTTTTATGGGTAGGACATAATACAGTAAAAGCGGTTTTGTCCTATCCCCTTGGAAGACTCTCAGATAAGATTGGAAGAAGGAAGATAATAATTTTCGGTTGGCTAATATATTCTTTTATTTATGCTGGTTTCGCATATAGCAACCATCCTTTTTTAATTCTTCTGCTCTTCATAATTTATGGCTCTGTTTTTGGAATAACAGAGGGAGCAGAGAGAGCATATGTTGCTGATATAGCCCCTTCTGAACACAAGGGAACATCTTATGGGCTTTTCCATTTTATTCAGGGGCTTGCTCTTTTTCCTGCGAGTTTAATAACTGGTATTATCTGGCAGATATTTGGTTCAAAGTTTGCCTTTTTGTACGGCGCCTTCATGGCATTATTTGCATCCATAGTGATTTTTAATGTAAAAGAAAAATAGAATAGGAGGCTAAGATGCAGAGAATAGCAATAATTGGCACTGGTTATGTGGGACTTGTAACTGCTGTGGGTTTCGCAGAAATGGGAAATATAGTGATTGGGATAGATAATGACCAGGAAAAGCTTGAACTTTTAAAAAAGGGATTACCTCCATTTTATGAGCCAGGTCTTGAGGAGTTGTTGAGGAAAAATTTTGAAAAAGGGAGTATAAGGTTTACTGATAGCATAGAAGAGGGAGCTAGAGAAAGCGACATTATCTTTATATGTGTGGGGACACCTTCTCTTGAAGATGGGAGTGCTGATCTTTCTCAGATATCAGCTGTTTCAAAAGAGATTGCAGAGCACCTTGATGGATGGAAATTAATAGTAGAAAAGAGCACAGTTCCAGTTATGACATCTCAATGGATAAAGAGGACAATAAAGCTTTATTCCAGAAGGGAGGGTAATTTTGATGTGGCTTCCAATCCTGAATTTTTAAGGGAGGGTTCAGCTCTTCACGATTTTTTCCATCCTGATAGAATAGTGATAGGAGTAGAGTCAGAAAGAGCAAAGGAAAACCTTATCCATCTTTATAAAGATTTTAATTGTCCGATTGTGATTACGGATATAAACACTGCTGAGATAATAAAACATGCCTCGAACTCTTTTCTCGCCATGAAGATATCCTTCATAAATATGCTCTCAGACCTCTGTGAGAAGACAGGCGCAGATGTGGAAATGGTGGCTTATGGCATAGGACTTGACAAAAGAATAGGGCTTCAATTTCTTAAAGCCGGACTTGGTTATGGAGGAAGTTGTTTTCCCAAGGATGTTAGGGCTTTTTATAAGATTGCAGAGGAACATGGTCTTCATTTTGGGCTTTTAAAGGAGACGGAAAGAGTTAATCAGCAAAGGATAGAGAGATTGATGGAAAAGATTAAATCTGCGATGTGGCTTCCAAAAAATAAGGTGATGGGAATTCTTGGTGTGGCCTTCAAGCCGGATACAGATGATATAAGGGAGGCTCCAAGTTTAAAAATCATTGAAATTTTGAGGAGAGAAGGAGCTTATTTGAAGATTCACGATCCTAAAGCTATTCCAAACATTAAAAAAGTAATAAAGGAGGATGAGAATTTGAAATATGTGGATAGTCCTTACAAAGCTTGTGAAAATGCAGAGGCTTTAATAATTGTTACAGAATGGGATGAATACAGAGAGCTGGATTTAAATAAAATTAAGGAGATAATGAAGACCCCCATTATCATAGATGGAAGAAATATTTTCAAGCCAGAGGAAGTTATAAAACTTGGGTTCGAATACTATTGCATGGGGAGAGGAAATTATCAGAGAGGTAAATAGGATAATGTCAAGGGTTTTAATAACAGGTGTGGCAGGGTTTCTTGGTTCCCATCTTGCGGAGAAATTTTTGAAAGAGGGATGGGAAGTGGTGGGAATGGATAATTTGCTAACAGGTAGTGAGGACAACATTGCTCATCTTTTTTCACATCCTGATTTTTTATTTTACAAATATGATGTTACCAACTTTATTTATATAGAGGGTAAGATTGATCTTATTCTTCATTTTGCATGTCCAGCCTCTCCAAAAGACTATGAAGAGCACCCTATTCATACCATGAAAGTAGATTCCCTTGGAACTCTTCACACTCTCGGACTCGCTAAAAATAAGAGAGCAAGATATGTTTTTGCATCTACATCTGAGGTTTACGGCGACCCTGAGGTTCATCCTCAGAATGAGAATTATTGGGGAAAAGTTAATCCTATTGGACATCGTTCTGTATATGATGAGGCGAAGAGGTTTTCCGAGGCTCTTTGCATGGCTTATCATAGAGAGCATGGAATAGATATAAGAATTGCAAGAATCTTCAACACTTATGGACCAAGAATGAGAAAGGACGACGGAAGAGTAATTCCCACATTTATAGTGAAAGCTTTAAAAGGAGAGCCTATTCCAATATTTGGAGATGGCAAGCAAACAAGGAGTTTCTGTTATGTGGATGACATGATAGAAGGCATTTACAGGCTTTCTGTTAAAGAGGGAATAAATGGAATTGTAGTAAATTTGGGAAATCCAGAGGAATTTACCATCCTGGAACTTGCTGAAGAGATAAAAAAACTTGTTTTCTCGTCATCCACTTTTGAATTTTATCCCCTTCCTCAGGATGACCCAGTGAGAAGGAATCCAGATATTACAAGGGCAAAAAATATTCTAAGTTGGTACCCCACTATAGGACTGGAAGAAGGGCTTAAAAAAACAATAGAATGGTTCAGAGAAAGATTGAGAGATTGAACTTTTTCGAGACTTAACAAATTTCAATGCTTTATTTAATAATAGCAGTTTATACCATCATAATTTCCTTTACAGGAATTATGGTTCAAAGAAAGGGCACGAATTTTAAAGAGTATTTCTTTGCTGGCGGAAGCCTTTCATGGAAATCTTTCGCTTTTACTCTCTCTGCCACCTGGTTTGGCGCTTCCTCAATTTTAATCCTCTCCAGGGAAACATTCTCACAAGGATTAAGTTCGATCTGGATAATGATGGTTCCCACCCTTCTAACTCTTTTTATTTTTTTAATATATTCAAATAGAATAAGAAAAACTAAGACATTTTCAATTCCTGAAATCCTTCGAAATAGCTACGGAAGGACTTTCCATTTTATCGCTTCAATTACAATTTATTTTTATCTAATATTACTCTCTTCATCTCAGACAATTGCCCTTGGAAAAGTAATAAGCGAGTTCACACCTTTAAATTATAAAATTTCCATTATTTTAGGATTACTTTTTGTTTTTATATATTCCTTTCGAGGTGGATTGGTCTCAGTAATAAAAACAGATGTAATCCAGCTCATTTTTATATTCGTTGGTTTGTCAATAATAATATTTAGTTTATTTTTCTCTCTTAGTAGCAAAGAGGTTCTTAATCCTTTTTTAGGAAAGGATTTCTTCAATCCTCTAAAGAATATCAAGACAAATATTTTAATTACTATATCCTTTACCCTTGCATGGTTTATATCGCCCGTGGTCTGGCAAAGAATTGTTTCAGCAAAAACTGATAAGGATGCAAAGGCAGGAATCTTAGCATCTTCTTTTCTGCTCTCGCTTCTCTTTCTACTTCCAACTTTTATAGGAATTTTAGGGAGATTTATTCTTCCAAACGAGCCCACTGGTGAGCTTCTGATGTTCATAATTAACCATCAGATAGGGAAAATTGCCAAAATAATAGTTTTTTTGTCAATAGTTTCAGCAATAATTTCAACTCTTGATTCCACGCTTAACACTTCCGCTCTTACACTTTCTTTGGATCTGGGCAAAGAGATTTTAAAGGGCAGAAACATTAGTGGGAAAATGGCGCTTTTGCTCTCTTCTTTTCTTACTCTTTTATGTTCCCTTCCTCTAAGTAGCATTCTTCTTGCTCTTGGGCTATCCTCTCAAGTCCTTGTTTGTTCAATTTTTGTTCCTCTGATTTTCTCTTTTATTTTTAAAAAAGCTTCTGAAACGGCTGGTATTCTCTCTCTTCTATCAGGATTTGCCTATTCTTTTTTTTCTTATATTAAGATGGGGATAGGGGTATCACTCCCTATCCCCTCTTGGCCTATTTCGATTCTTCTTGGCCTTTTGATTTCATTCCTTTTCTTTGTTTTAGGTCTTCTTTTTAAGAAAGAAGCTAAAATCTTACATTAACTCCAAACAATATAACTCCTTTGTCGGATTTTTCGTCAAAATTAACATATGGAAGCCTTCCTTCCACAAATAGGGATACACCCATGTTATCTGTGGAGTGAACTTCGTATCCGGTTTTTGCAATTAGATCAAGATTGTTTTCATTTTTTACCATCCAGAGTCCAGTTCCTACTCCCAGGTAGAATCTCTCTGGATAATACAGGAAAAGAACATCAGCTGTAAAGGGGTTTCCGTATTCATCATCTTCATTGTTTCCTTTTATTTTTATGTTATAACCAATGAGTCCGGCAACTCTGTATTTTTCATTCACTCTGTATTGATACCCAAATCTCAAAGGAAGGAACAATCTCGGGTCAGCCTGGGACATAATTCCACTTTCCAGCATAAAGAATCCTCTTCTCAAGGCTGTGTAGGTTCCCTCACATGTAGAAGATGTTTCGTTGTGATCGTCTATAGCTACCAGCTCGACCTTAAAACTTCCGGCTTTGGAAGGCTTAAACTTGTAAATGTAAGGTGGCTCTTCCACCATTTTCTCTTCCACTAATTCTCCTTTAGATTTAATTGTGAATTTTACTCCAATGAGCTTTCCTTCAGGATCAGCAGATCCTGTAGCATCAAGGGTAACTTCTTGTCCAGTCAATACTTTCTCAGGAGAGACTTTAAGATCACATGTGGGAGGTAAATTCTTCCAATATTCCACAGAAGCTAAGCATCTATTTGTGGAGGAGTTGCCTCGGTCGTCAAATACAGTGGATTCGAAACTATAATTTCCAGGCTCTTTAGCAGTAAAAGTTTTCTTGTTACACTCCTCCTTTGGAACTTCTATTGTAGCTATATTTTTTCCTGCTAAACTTACATTAACAACACCCCTAACCCAATTTTTCGAATTGCAAAGGTTAAAAGTAACAGGGTTTCCCACTTCGATTCTTTTGGGATTGACTTCAAGAACACATTCAGGAGCAGGGAGTTCTGTAAAAGATTTCAAGGAGACATTTCCACATATTGCGGGTATAACAAACTCATAGACTTTGAGTCCTTGCACAACTTTAACTTTAAAAGCTTTTACAGGTTTTTTTAGAGCAATTTCAGCATCAGATATTACTTTAACCTTTCTTCTTTCCTTGAAAAGCATCCATTCTAATTTTTCACCAGGGCTCAGCTCTGTCTCTTCTATTCTTCCTGCTTTTACCTCTTCAATAAATGGGGAACAAAGTTCTCCTACACCAGCAGCTTCAAATCCGGTTTTCAGATCCTCAGCAAACTTTTCAATGTTTTTTAGATCTTCTGCTTTGATAACTCCTTTCTTCATAAAAGGATGAACACCGAGCCTTGTTATTTTTGTTGTAGAATAAAGAGGAAGAACAAGAAAGACAGCAAGGATTAACACTAAACATTTAAAACGCATTTATACCTCCTTTTTAAATCTTTTACACACTTACTCATTTTATGTCTTTATCATTTTACCAATTAAATATGATGTTTTCAAGTGTTTTTTAAAATAAACGGGAAAAGTTATTTTTTGTAATTTCTTTAGGAGTTTGTAGCGGGTAGCAAAATTGTGATTTTTGTTCCTTTACCTTTTTCGCTTTCCACCTTTATATCTCCTCCGTGTCTTTTCACAATATTATATGAAATTGTAAGCCCAAGCCCAGTTCCAATGGTTCCCTTTGTGGTGAAAAAGGGATCAAAGATTCTTTTGATATTCTCAGGGCTTATGCTACACCCTGTATCTTTTATTACTATTTGAATATATGGATTTTCAAAATAGGTAGAAAATTCAATGGTTCCTTCTCCTTCTATTGCCTCAACAGAATTGTAAATAATGTTTAAAAGAGCGCCCTCAAGTTCAGCTCTGTTGCCAATTATTTCAGGGACATCTCCAAGATGTTTCTTTATTTCTATCAATTTTCCATCAAATTCTGCTGTGTCTTTCCATTTTGGCTTTGTAAGTTCTATTACGCCAAGGATTAAGTCATTGATATTAATAGGTTTGAGCTCCTTTTTCCCCATTTTTAGCTGTGAAAATTCTATAAGCTTACTTGTTATATTGATACCCTCACCAACCATCTTTTCGATTACTTCGATATTCTTCAATATTTTCTTTTTATCAGAGGCTTCCTTTATTAACTGTGCTCTTCCTGAAATTACAGTTAAAAGATTGTTGAAGTTATGGGCAAAACCCTCTGAGAGCTCAGCCATTGCTTTCCATCTTTCAGTTTCTATCATTAAATTTTCAATTTTTTCTTTCTCAGTTATATCTCGAAAAATAGCTTGAATTAGATTCCCCCCAATAAATTTTGTTTTGATTTCTACAGGAATTGTGGAACCGTCACTTCTTTTAAGTTCAAGTCTTGGACTATAAGAAGCACTCTTTTCCATAGTGCTATTTATAAGCTCTTTCAAAGATTCGTTTTCTGTGTCCAACATGGATATAGGCTTTGATTCGATTTTCTCAGGGTATCCCAGGAGTTTTTCTGCCATTTCATTTGCTTTTTCCACCTCCATCCGCAATATATCAATTATCATAATTGCCTCTCCCGCTCTTTCAAAAAAATCCTTATATTTCTCTTCTGATTTTCTTAGCTCTTCAGTCCTTTCCCTAACTCTTTCTTCAAGAAAATCCTTTGCATCTTTCAACTCTTTTTCCCTTTTTGCGAGACTCTCCGCCATGGAATTGATACTTTTAACTAATACCTCAAATTCGCCCATGGATAGAGGCTCAATTCTTTTTTCATAGTTTCCTATCGAAATCTCTTTCACATGATCAGAAAGAACCTTTAAAGGTTTTTCTATATAAGAAGCTATACTTCTGTTAAGGATAGACATGGCAATTATAAGAAAAAGCCCTATACTTATAAGGGCGAATCTCATTCTGGAGAGTCCTTGATCCATTTTCTTTTTGGAAAGCGTAAGAATAATTGTGCCCCAGGGTTCAGAGGAATTCTCAACTTTTACAGGAACATAAACATCCACACATGGAATTTTTTTATTCCCATCGAATAAAATATACGGCTTTGAAATGGTTATCTCAGACTTAGTGGGCAAAAAAGCTAATTCATGCTTTTTCCCTATCAATGCTTCATCTTTAGTTGAGATTCTCAATATATTTTCTCTGTCGATAATTTGAAAGCCCAGTAGTTCAGGGTAGCTGAGATTGCGAGCGAGTCTTTGAAGCTCCTCCCAGTCATAGTAAAGGAAAAAAGGAAGAGAGGATTCTACGAATGTGTTAGCCATTAGTTCAGCATGGGCTATCAAATCCTTTTTGAAAAAATTTCTCATTCCTATTTCTGCTAAAACAATTGTCAAAATTATAAGTAATAGAAGAGTGAAGGACATAAGCCAGAAAATTCTCTGCCTGTAAGAAATTTTCATTTTTTCCGTCTTACCCTTTTAAAATCTACATCTATCAAGCTGTTATAAGATATGTGAAGTCCCTCTATATTTTTTCTAACAATAAACAAATCCTTGTCTGTAAAAAGAGGGATTACAGGTATATCCCTGTAAATGATCTCCTCTATTTTTTGATATAAAGCGGTCCTTCTGCTGTAATTGTTTTCTTTTAAAACTTCCAGGAGTAATTTATCCACCTCAGGATGGGAATATCCTGAATAATTCACAGAAGAGCCTGAGTAAAACAGAGGGTAAAGAATCCCATATGCTTCTGGAAAATCTGCATGATAAGATTGAAGAGATAGCTGGAATTTCCTTTTGTATATCGAATTCCAGTAATTCTCTTCTGATAGTTTTTTAAGTTCTAAATCGAGTCCTAATTTTGAAAATTCATCCTTAAGAGCCGAAAAAAATTTAAGAATGGGAAGAGTTTCAGAATAAACAGGGAAGTAAATTTTTCCAATCTTATTTTTTTCTTTAATATTATCAATTATTCTTTTAGCTTCAGGATAGTTGTACTCGCCGTAGGGAAGCGGGACATCGTATCTGTGGAGTTTTCTGGGAACTACATAAGGATGATAAATACAGGAATTTCCAAGTTCTTCTGAAATCCTCCTTTTGTCAATGCCAAGGAAAAGGGCTTTTCTGAAATCCTTGTTGTTAAAAGGATAAATTGATAAGTTCATACAAAGAAAAGAGAAGGAGTGAAGTTCCTGTTCATATTCCACTGCGTCCACTGAGGGAGGTAATTTGAAGAATTTTCTTCCGGGAGTGGGAAATATATCGATTTCTCCTTTCATAAAGCTGGCGAACCTTTCTTCTACAGGAATACCCAGGTAATCAATTAGTATAAGTCTGTCAATATAAGGAGTATTCCCAAAATAGTCTGAATTTTTGACAAGGATAACTTTTTTATTTTCTATTCTTTCGATAAAGAAAGGACCTGTTCCTGAAATATTTCCGTTTTTTTCTTCGAAAACCACTTTAAAAGCGGGATTGGCAAGAAGGAAAAGGAAAAAAGGATATTTCTGAGAAATTATTATTTCCATTTCATTTTTTGATTTCACTTTGATTCTTTTCCTGATCTCCTCCAAATAGCTTTCTTCCCTTCCAAGCAGAATTTTAAAAAATTCTTTTACAACTGGATCTCTATTTCGAGCTTCTCTGTAAAGTCTTTCTACGGATTTTAGAAAATCTTCAGCCTCTACAATCTTACCGTTGTGAAATTTCACATTATTTTTGATTTTAAATTCGTATTTTAGCCCATCTGGTGAGATTTTCCAGAAATCAGCAATATCTGGTAAAATTCTTTGATAGCTATCCAGTTTTATAAGCCCATTGTAAATATTGTTTAAAATTAACCAGTCCTCTACAAAGGAATATCCTGCAGGATCATAAAATTTTTCTGAGGAGATCCCAGATATAGGCCAGAAAATTTTGAGCTCGTTTTTTTCTGTGGAGATGATGGGCAAAGCAATTGAAATGAAAATAGCAAAAATTAAAATTATCTTTTTCATGAGAATTTTATATCAAAATTTTTTAAATTTGAAAAGTAAAATGAGAATATTTATCTGCTTTTATGAGATTTAAATCACACTCAAAGAATGTTTGCTTTAGAAGGTGCTGGATTTCGGTATTTTGATTTTGTTTTCGGATATTAATATAATAGTTCTCTTAATAAAATTCTTAAAGGAGTCATTTATGGAAAAGGATGAAATTCTTGAGAATGAGGAGGCAAAAAAGAGGAGGAAAAATCCTTCAAAAACTCCTCATTCAGTATTTGTAGTGCCTGAATTATGCAAGGGATGTGACATTTGTATTTCTGTCTGTCCTGTAGGGGTGCTTCTTCTCGAAGATGATGAGAAGTCTGTCCATGGAGTAATAGCAAAGGTAGATGCCCAAGAGTTCTGCACAGGCTGTATGCTCTGTGAGTTAAGATGCCCAGATTTCGCTATCTATGTGGATCTTGAGAAAAGAGGAGAAGGCGAGCTTTTGTTTTATAAGGAGGCAAAAATTGGGAAAGAAGGTTATACTGCCAGGTAATTACACTATTGCAGAAGCTGCTGTGGCAGCTGGTTGTAGATTTTATGCTGGATATCCCATCACTCCCTCTTCTGAATTAGCTGCAAGGATGTCAGAGCTTCTTCCTGAAGTGGGTGGAGTATTCATTCAGATGGAGGATGAGATAGCCAGCATGGGTGCAGTTATAGGAGCCTCTCTTGCTGGTTTGAAGTCTTTAACTGCCACATCAGGACCTGGATTTTCTTTGAAACAGGAGCACATAGGAATGGCATGTATTGCTGAGGTTCCCTGTGTTATTGTGAATGTTATGAGAGGTGGGCCATCTACAGGATTACCCACAAAGCCATCCCAGGGAGATGTTATGCAAGCAAGGTGGGGAACTCACGGAGATCACTCTCTTATCGTTCTGGCTCCCACTTTTCCAAACGAACTTTATCTTACCACAATAGATGCTTTCAATCTTTCAGAGAAATTCAGAACCCCGGTTATTATTCTTATAGATGAGGTTTTAGCTCATTCCCATGAAGTAGTTGAGATTCCTGGTCCTTCAGAGTACACTATTGTGAATAGGGAACTTCCATCCAATGAAAAAAAAGAAATCAAAATATACGAGAGAGAAATGGGAAAACCACCTGTTTATCCCAATTTCTTCTCAGGGTGGACCATTCACATCGAGAGTCTTGAACATGACGAAAAAGGCTATCCAACAACAGTTCCTTCCAAAGTGGAGAAACTCCAACTCCTCAGAAAAAGAAAGATGGATGACAATCTTGATGAAATCATCTTCTGGAAAGAACATATGTTAGAAGACGCTGAGGTTATGGTTTTTGCTTTCGGAACCTCCGGCCGTTCGGGATTAGAAGCTGTGAAGATGGCAAGAAATGAAGGAGTAAAAGCTGGGCTATTTCAACCTATAACCATCTGGCCCTTTCCGGAAAAAGTATTAAAAGAGAAATTCAAAAAAATTAAAAAAGTAATAGTTGTGGAAATGAATTTGGGGCAGATAATATACGAGGTGGAAAGAGTAAGTGATGACAGCGTAAATGTGGAAGGCGTTCTGAAAATGGATGGAACCCCTGTTTCCCCTTTTCAGGTTCTTTCCAAAATAAAGGAGGTTCTCAAATGATAGGATACGAAAGATATCTTAGATATGAAACATTTCCAACATACTGGTGTTCTGGTTGTGGAATAGGTGTGGCATTCAAAGCGATGGTAATCGCTTTTGATAAACTTGGTTGGGATCCCAATGATATAGCAGTTATATCTGGAATAGGATGCACCAGCAGAATTACCACATATGTTAATGCCAATACATTGCATACCACTCATGGAAGAGCATTAACTTTTGCTACAGGAATTAAACTTGCAAGACCTGAAAAAAAGGTGGTGGTCTTCTCTGGAGATGGAGATGCTTTAGCTATAGGAGGGAACCATTTCCTTCATGCTTGCAGAAGGAATCTGGATATAAAATTGGTAATTGTTAACAATTCTGTTTATGGAATGACAGGTGGTCAGGTTTCTCCTACAACTCCCGTAGGCTTTTTCACTGAAACCACACCCTATGGGAATATAGAACCAGCAATGAATGCTGTGGAGATTGCCAGAGCAGCAGGAGCAACTTATGTGGCAAGGGAGGCAGTAACAAGGCCTTTCTTCCTCTCAAGGGTTATGGAGAAGGCTTTCCTTCACAAAGGTTTCTCAGTGGTGGAGGTTATTTCTAATTGCCATGTTAATTTAGGAAGGAAGAACAAACTTAGAACACCATTGAGAATGCTTAAGTGGCTTGAAGAAAGAATTGTTCCCCTTTCTAAGGCTGAGAGCATGAAGCCTGAGGAGCTTGCAGGTAAAATTATTGTGGGAGAATTTGTGGAAATTGAAAGACCAGAATACACTGAGTTATACTTTAGTGAGGTGGTTAAAAAAGCCAAAGAAAGAATAAAAGAGAAGGAATTCGCTGAGGAACCATCTACTGGTGATTAAGGGAGGAAAAAGAATGAAAGACCATTTTGAAATAAGATATAGTGCCATAGGAGGGCAAGGAATTATAACAGCTGGAGCAATTCTTGCAGAAGCGATTGTCCATTACGAGAATAAATGCGCTACTCAGAGCCCTTCCTACACTTCTCAGGTAAGAGGAGGACCCACAAAAGTTGATGTGATTATTGATAAGAACGAAATTATCTATCCTTATGCTTCAGCAATTGATTTCTATTTGAGCACGGGTAATAGTCCTTTCTATCTTTATTTAAAGGAAGTAAAAAAGGATGCGATTGTGGTTGTGGATTCAAATCTTGTGGATGATTTTGAACCGAAAGAGTGGAGAGTGTATAGAGTACCCATTATTGAAGCTACAAAAAGAGAGATTGGAAATATTGTTGTTACTTCTGTTGTAGCGCTTGCCATAACTGTAAAACTTACAAATATAATCTCAGAAGAATCTTTAAAAAAAGCTGTTTTGAGGATGGCCCCAAAGGGAACAGAATCTATGAATCTTGATGCTATAAGACTTGGATACGAATTGATTTCTGGAAAATAGATACTCTGTTTTATATAAAAATTTAAAATGTCTCTTGTTTTATATTTGGGGCTTCAAAAAATCTTTTTTTCCTATCTGAGAGTTTTGAGCAAGCTGAAAGAATTGGAACCTGAGGAAATACTTTCTTTAAAGAGAAAAGAGATTGAAAATTTTGGAATTAGAGAAAAAGAAGCCGAGCTAATTGTTTCAAAAGAGGTTCTAAAAATAGGTGAAGAGGAATTAAAAAAAGCTGAAAAAGCTAAAATTTCAGTAGTTCCAATTTTCTCTTTTGATTATCCTGCGCTTTTAAAAGAAATAAATGATCCACCTCTGGTATTTTATTTAAAAGGTAAAATCGAAACCCTCACAAAGCCCTCTGTATCTATAGTAGGAACAAGAAATTGCACACCTTATGGAAGGATTGTGGCAGAGAGCCTTTCTTCTGAATTATCAAAGAGCGGTTTAGTGATTGTTAGCGGTCTTGCGAGAGGGATAGATTCCATAGCTCATTCCACAGCACTTGAATATGGCGAGACCATAGCAGTGCTCGGCTCAGGTCTGGATAAAATTTATCCAAGAGAAAACGGAAAGCTCGCATTGAGAATCGAAGAGAAAGGAGCAATAATCTCTGAATTTCCGTTAGGCACCAGAGCTTTTCCCTATAATTTCCCAATAAGGAACAGAATAATCAGCGGACTTTCTTACATTACAGTGGTGGTGGAAGCCTCTGATAAAAGTGGTTCGCTGATCACAGCCAAGTGGGCTCTGGAACAAGGAAGAGATGTTCTTTCAGTTCCGGGTGCCATAACCTCACCTACAAGTAGGGGAACTAATCTTTTGATAAAGCTGGGAGCAAAACCTGTATTGGGATGGGAGGATGTGATGGAGGAGCTTCCTGCTTTTATTAAAGAAAAGTTGGAGAGCAAAATCCATGAGGAAAAACCAAAGCTTTCCTCAGAGGAAGAGAAGATTCTTTCTTTTATTCCTGTGGATTCTGATGTTTCCATAGATGAGCTTGCTTTGGCTTCAGGCTTCCCTGTTCAGGAACTCTTTTCTATTCTTTTTCAACTTCAGTTAAAAGACTTGATAATTGAAAATACTGGTAAATCCTATCAAAAAAGATTGAGATGAAGCCATTTATGGCTAAAAATCTTTCTTTCATTTACAAAAAAGCTGAAAAGAAAGCTCTGGATAATATAGATCTGGAAATTGAAGAGGGAGAATTTATAGGAATACTTGGAAGGACAGGAGCAGGAAAGACCACTCTTACCCTTACCATGAACGGGATAATTCCTCATCTTCTGAAGGGAAAATTAGAGGGAATGGTTCTAATATTTGGAAAGGATTCAAGAGAAAACAAAATTTCTGATTTTTTCCGATATGTGGGTATTCTATTTCAGGATTTTGAGACCCAGTTATTTTCTTCCTCAGTAGAAAGGGAGATAGTTTTTGGTCTGGAGAACCAAGGAATCCCGAAAGATGAGATAAAGAAAAGAATAAAGATATTTGCTGAAAAAATGGGAATTTCCCATCTTTTGAAGAGAAATCCATTCCTCCTTTCAGGAGGAGAGAAGCAGAGGGTGGTAATTACTTCTATCCTTGCTATGGAACCTTTTCTTCTTGTCTTTGATGAGCCTACGACCGACATAGATCCTGAAGGGAGAGAGGGTTTGTATTCCCTTTACAGAGAGTTAAAGGGGAAAAGGACAATATTCGTTGTGGAACATGACCTGGAAAGGCTATCTCTGACAGATAGGTTAGTCATTCTCAATAATGGAAGAGTGGTTGTATCAGGCAAGTCTGATGAAATTCTTACAAATGTTGAACTTTTCGAAAAAAATAACTTGAGACCCCTTGATATTTCTCTTCTATTCAAGAAATTGGGTAGCGATAAAATACCAGGAAACCTTCAAGAAGCAAAAGCAATTTTTGATGAGAAAAATTACAAAATCCTTCCTTCGGATGAAAAAGGGAGGGCATCCACTGTAATAGTAAGCGTGGAGAATCTCTTTCATTTTTACGGTTCAAATCCAGCTCTTGAAAATATAAATATTGATATCCGAGAAGGAGAATTGGTAAGCATAATAGGTCCAAATGGAAGTGGCAAATCCACCCTTCTTAAATTAATAGCAGGAATGATCCCTGTTCAGAAAGGCAGAATTTACATAAAAAAAAGAGAGATAAGAGAGTGGAAGGAAAAAATAACCAGGATAGTGGGGTTCGGCTTTCAGAATCCAGATTATCAATTGTTTAAAGAGAGTGTGTGGGAAGAGGTGGGTTTCTCCCTTGAACTTTCAGGTATTTTTAAAGAAGATAAGAAAAGAAGGATAGAGGAAATTCTCTCTGCCCTTGAACTTTTTAATAAAAAAGAGCACGATCCTTTCTCCCTTTCCAAAGGCGAAAGACAAAAATTAGTTGTTGCATCCATACTTGCCACTGAAAAAGAGATAGTAATACTGGATGAACCCACCACAGGTCTTGATCCATATGAGGTGGATAGAATAATGGAAATCATAAGAGTTCTCAAAAGAAAAGGTGTATCAGTTATTTTTGTAACTCACTCTTTAGACCTGGCTTTTTCCAGTTCTGACTGGATAATAGTGCTTAACGAAGGCAAGGTTTTTCTGCAAGGTGAACCTAAGAATATACTTAAAAAAGTGGAAAAGATAGAATCAATTTTCAAGTTGCCTTCCTTTCTTAAGTTCTCCTGTATTACAGGTGGATTTTTCCTTTCCGTGGATGAAGCTCTGAGAAGGATAAAACATGATATTTGAAGAAAGAGAAGGTTTCGAAATAAATATTGACCCCAGGGTTAAGATTGTCTCCCTTATCTATTTCTTTTTGATATGTCTGCTTCCCTCAAGACTAATTTCCGCACTATCTCTTTTCCTGTTCTCTCTTTTGATAACTTTTTTGTCGAAGGCTTTCAGAAATATCTGGAGGGCAAGATTCCTTATAATAACAGTTTTCTTTTTGACTGTTATTTTATGGATAATTTCCAACGGGATCGGTTATTTAGATAAGGCTTTAACTATAGCTTTTAAGCTCTGTTCTATGATCATGGGAGGGATAACCTTTATCTCAATTACAAAACAGGAAGAGCTCTTTTTTGGTCTGAGAAAATTTTTCATTCCCTATAGATTCAGCTTTGTAATTTCTTTAGCTATGAGGTTCATTCCAGTAATTCTTAATTTGGTCAATACAGTTGTTCAGGCTCAGAAAACAAGAGGATACAGGATAGAAGGTATTAATCCTTTCGCAAAAATTAAAAAATCAGTTCCACTTATAGGGCCGGTTCTTCTCTATGTTCTAAGATGGACAGATAAACTTTCGATAGCTCTGGAGTCGAGAGGGTTCTCATCTTCAGAAAGGGTGGACTACTATTATTGGAAATTTGATTTCAAAAATTTTATCATTTTTTCCCTTCTCACTTTTATCTTTATTTTATTTATTCTTCTTCGCATAAGGAATCTTGTTTGATTTTGTTTGAGATAACGAATAGGCTGTTTTTTAAAATAATGCCATGACTTTACAACAACTAAACTTTGTAATATTCTTTATGAATTAAAACTATTTTGGAGGAGAGAAATGAAGTTTTCATCCGTCAGAGAAATAATTGATTATGCTATTGAGAAGGAAGAAGAAGCAAGGTATTATTACATTGAGGCATCAAAATATACTGATAATCAAAAAATAAAAGAGCTTTTTGAAAGCCTTGCGAAAGAAGAGGAGAATCACAAAAAGATTCTTGAAGAACTCAACATTGAAGAAATTGGAAAAATGGTGGAAGGCATCACTCTTCCTAAGTTAAAGGCGGAAGAGATAAAAGTTAGCAGAAAATACTCACCTCAAATGAGTCCTTCTGAGATATTGGAGTTTGCGATTGAAGAAGAGAAGAAGGCTTACTATCTTTATACTGAATTGGAGGAGATCTCGGAGAGCAAAAAAATCAAAGATCTTTTCAAATTCCTTGCCATGCAGGAAGCTTCTCACAGAGGAAAGCTGGAGGCTGAGTTAAAAAATTTGGGGAAATGAAGGTTTTTTTATTATCTATTACTCCTGAGGCAGAAAAGGTAATTGAACTTGCAGGAAGAACATCCTATCTTTCCTTTGAAAGAATCACCTCTCTTCCACTGATTGAGGGTATCTCAGAGAAAGGGGAGGTGAAAGTATTTGAAGCTGAGAAATATCCATTTTTAAAAGATTTAAAAGAGAATGACTCTTTTGAGCTCCAGGGGAAAAAATGGATGGTTCAGAGAAAATGGAGAAATTCAGCTCATAAATTTATTGAAATGTTAATAAAAACAGGTCATACCTCTGTTCTTGAACATGCTGTTGCTACATTCAGAGTGGAGGGAGGTTCACGTTCGTTTACTCATCAGCTTGTAAGGCATAGAATAGCCTCATTTACCCAGCAGTCCCAGAGATATGTGGAAGAGACAGGGTTTAAGTATGTCTTTCCGCCTTCTATAAAGAATAACCCAGAATCGGAAAGACTTTACAGGGATTTTATGGAAAATGCCAAAAAAATTTATATGGAATTGAGAAAACTTGGTATACAAAAAGAGGATGCAAGATTTGTTCTTCCGAATGCTGTTTGCAGTGAAATAGTAATTTCAGCTAATTTCAGGGAATGGAGACATATAATTGAACTAAGAGGGCATCCCTCTGCTCAGTGGGAGATAAGAGAAATGGCAATAGAAGTTTTAAAAGTTCTAAAGGAGAAGGCTCCATCGGTATTTTGTGATTTCGAGATTAACGAGAAGAAAAACTTTATAATGAAAGTTCCGATAAAATAATTATAGCTCTTCAAGCTTTCCATTTCCCAAAATTAGTCTTCTGTCACATTCTCTTGCTATTTTTTCATTATGAGTTACCACAATGGTTGTAAGTTTTTCAGATATATGGAGCTCTTTAATGAGAGAGAAAAGCTCGTTAGCAGTCTTGGGATCAAGGTTCCCTGTGGGTTCGTCTGCAAGTAATATTTTTGGTTTATGGACAATGGCTCTTGCTACAGCTACTCTCTGGCATTCTCCACCAGAAAGCATAGTGGGCTTATGCATAGCTCTATTTTCCAGACCCACTTTTTTTAAAATTTCAAAAGCGATCTCAAAGGCTTCCTTCTTCTTAAAATTTCTGATTAATAAGGGTATTGCCACATTTTCCACAGCAGAGAACTCGTGAAGAAGAAAATGAAACTGGAAAACAAAGCCGAAATAATGCCTTCGTAGTTTAATAAGTTCCTCAAAATTAAAGGAAGTGATCTCCATGTTATCACAGAATATTCTTCCAGAGGTAGGCTTGTCAATTGTTCCTATTAGATTTAACAGGGTGGTTTTGCCCACCCCTGATACCCCCATTATGCTTAGAAGTTCTCCTTTCTTAACCTCAAAATTCAAATTTGAAAAAACCTCAAGTTCTCCAGCAGGGGTAGGATAAATCTTCCTGAGATTTACTACTTTAATGAAATCATTCATATCTTAAAGCCTCAGCAGGATTTATCCTTGCAGCTCTTGTAGAGGGAAATAATGTGGAAAGAAATGAGATGGAAAGAGAAATTAGCACAATAAGGATAATATCTCTTAATTCTGGTCTGAACGGAACATAGGAGATTTGATAAATATCTACAGGAACTTTTATCAACTGGAATTTATTGGCTATAATGCACCAGATAAGACCAAGGGTTAAACCAGCTATTGTTCCAAAGAGTCCTATTATAGCACCCTGAAAAAAGAAGATTCTTCTTATCATTCCCTTTGTTGCTCCCATGGAGATTAGCATCCCTATATCCTTTGTCTTCTCCATCACCATCAGAATGAGAGAGGCTACTATGTTCAGGGATGCGACGAAAACAATTAAAGAAATAGTGAAAAATATTACCTTTTTTTCAAGTTTTAATGCAGAAAATAGAGAGCGATTCAATTCCATCCAGGATGTAACAAGAACGGAATAATCAAGTTTTTCTCTTAAAATATCAGAAAAAGTTCCTGCTTTAAAAATATCTCTGAGCATGATGTGGAGGAAAGAGACTCTATTTTTCATTTTGAAAAACAATTGAGCATCTTGAATAGGAATTATAGCAGTAGAGGAATCATACTCGTAAAGACCTGTGGAAAATATTCCACTTACTTTTATCGATTTACTTCTCGGCATCAATCCAAAAGGAGAAAGAGTAAAGGAGCTGGAAATCACAGTTATAAAATCTCCCACATCCACTCCAATACTTTTTGCAAGCTCCTTACCCAAAATGGTTTCTCCCCTCTCTGGAAGGGTTCCTTTCTCAAGTTTTTTAAGCCAGAATTTTTCCTCTTTTTCCAGGGCAAGGCCTCTTATTCCCGCAGGAACTGTTCTCCAATCCGATGAAATAAGACCCATTCCATAGACAACAGGAGCCATGGATATTATTTCTCCTTTCTTATCTATGCTTTTGATCTTAGTTGCGATGGATTCCCAGTTTTTTATTCCTTCTCCTCCAATATCTGAAACAATAACATGAGAAGTGGCACTTAGAATCTTGTTTTGAATATCTTCGTGAAAGCCTGTCATTAATGCCAGAGCTATGAGTAAAGCCATTACTCCAATTGTTATTCCTATGATAGAGACAAGAGAGATAACAGATATGAAAGCCTGCTTTCTTTTTGCAATTAGGTACCTTTTGGCAACGAAGAGTTCGAATTTCATTAAATACTAATCTTTTGGCTTAAGAAGAGGGAATAGAATCACTTCCTTTATGGATCTTTTGTTCGTGAAAAGCATGGTTAGCCTATCTATTCCTATACCTTCTCCAGCTGTGGGGGGCATTCCGTATTCAAGAGCCCTTAGAAAATCTTCGTCGATTCTGTGTGCTTCCTCATCTCCTTTTCCACCAAGTTCAGCTTGTCTGAAAAATCTTTCCCTTTGGTCAAAGGGGTCGTTCAGTTCTGAGAAAGCGTTTGCTATTTCCATCCCTCCTATGATTAACTCAAATCTTTCCACCTCATCGAGACTCTCAGAACGAGCTTTGGCAAGGGGGGATATTTCCTTGGGAAAATCAATTACAAATGTGGGCTGAATTAAGCTGGGTTTTACAAACTCGTCAAATAGAGCATCAAGAGCTTTACCGTAATTGGTTATTTTGCTCGCTTTTTCTTTTGCGCATAATTCCCTGGCTTTGACAAGCAGTTTTTCAGGAACATTTATTAAGTCATGACTCAACCCTGTGTATTCTTTCAAAGAGTCTTTAAATCTAATTCTCCTGAAAGATCTTTTAAGAGAGATAAGATTTCGATTGAATTCCAGCTCGGTTTTTCCGAGAATTTTATTTGCCAATTCCTGAAGTAATTCTTCTGTCAAATCCATGAAATCTCTATAGTCCTTATAAGTTTCGTAAAATTCCAACATTGTAAATTCTGGATTGTGTTCGAAAGATATTCCCTCATTCCTGAAATTTCTGTTTATTTCATAAATTTTCTCGTATCCACCCACCAGGAGTCTTTTCAGATATAACTCAGGAGCGATTCTTAGATAAAGCTCCATATCGAGGGCATTATGATATGTTTTAAATGGTCTTGCAAGAGCTCCACCTGGAATAGGGTGCATCATGGGTGTTTCGACTTCTACATAATCTCTCTCGTCAAAGAATTTTCTTATCTCTTTTAAAATTTTGCTTCTTATCTCGAATATATTTCTAACCTCCGTGTTCACTATCAGGTCAAGATGCCTTTCTCTGAATCTGAGCTCGATATCCTGGAGTCCGTGCCATTTTTCAGGCAGAGGGCGAAAAGATTTACTCAAAAATGTAAGGGAGTCGAGAAGAATGGTTAGTTCTCCGGTCTTTGTCCTGAAAAGCCTTCCAGAAACTCCTACTATATCACCTATGTCCAGGAGATCGAAAAGTTCCCATTCCTTATCTGAAATCATGTCCTTTTTTATGTAGCATTGAAGTTTTTTCCTACCATCTGATATATGAAAAAAGGATGCCCCTCCCATTCTTCTTATTGTCATTATTCTTCCAGCAGTCTTTACAGATATAATTTCTTTTTCAAGATCTTCGCGGTTTTTGACTTCAAAACTCTCTTTGATCTGCGTGATGGAATGGGTTCTTTCAAATTTTCTGGGATATGGATCTATTCCCAGATCGACTATTTTTTTTAGTTTTTCAATTCTTATTTTTTCTTGTTCACTTCTTTCCATTCTTTTCTATTGACCTCCTTATCGCATCAAGGATTCCATTTATAAACTTTGCACTATCCTCTGACCCGTATTTTTTTGCCACTTCAAGAGCTTCATTAATTATAACTGGTGCGGGAATCTGTTTTAGATGGAGAAGCTCATAAGTAGCAATCCTTAAAACATTCCTATCCACAACAGACATCCTTTCCAATTTCCAGTTAAGAGAATGATTAGAAATTGTTCTGTCGATTTCTGAGATATTCTCGAGAGTCCCTTTTATTAGTTGAGATGTAAAGGCAATTACTTTATCGTTTGCTTTCTTCTCCTTCCAGAAATTTTCCATAATCTCATCAATATTTCCCTTTAACATGTCAAACTGAAAAAGGATTTGAAGGGCGTGTTCTCTTGCCTTTCTTCTCTGGCTCATAAATTAGAGAACCTTATAAGATTTGCAAGTTCCACCGCTGTCATGGCTGCCTCCCATCCTTTGTTTCCCATCTTTGTTCCTGCTCTCTCTATTCCTTGCTCAATTGTCTCCACAGTTAATATGCCGAAAGATATAGCGATTCCTTCTTCAAGTCCAATCTGAGAGAGTGCCTTTGTTATCTCTGCGGATAGGTAATCAAAATGGGGGGTATCCCCTCTAATTAAGGTGGATAGACAAATTATACAATCAAATTTCTTTGATCTGGCAAGTTTCTTAACAATAATTGGAATTTCGAAAGAGCCAGGAACCTTGAAAATGCTGATAGCATCATCCTTTGCACCAAGTTTTTTCAATGCATCCAAAGCACCATGGAGAAGTCTTTCAGTTATAAATTCGTTAAAACGTGAACAAACAATCCCTATGTTTAGATCCTTCGCATCCAGTAATCCTTCGTAAATCTTTGCCATTTTTATTCTCCTTTAAAATTTGGTTGTCTTTTTTCAAGAAACGCCTTTGTTCCTTCTTTGGAGTCTTCTGATGCAAAACAAAGCGAGAAGAGGTTAGCCTCCAGAGCCAAGCCTTCTTTAAGATTCACTTCTGCCCCTCTATTTATGGCATCAAGAGCAAGCTTAACAGCTACAGGGCTATTAGCCATAATTTTTTTTGCTATGCCTAAACATGTAGACATGAGTTCTGAAGACTCTACCACTTTGTTTACAAGCCCTATTCTCCTGGCTTCTTCAGCATCTATCATATCTCCAGTGAGTATGAGTTCTGTAGAAAATCCTTTTCCTACCAGTCTTGTAAGTCTCTGAGTGCCTCCGTACCCAGGAATTAGTCCAAGTTTGACCTCTGGTTGTCCTAATTTGGCTGAATTGGAAGCCACTCTTATGTGACAGGCGAGAGCGAGCTCACAACCTCCGCCAAGAGCAAAACCATTAACAGCAGCTATAATTGGTTTTTTCATGTTCTCAATCATAGAGAATATTCTTTGTCCTTTTTCTGCAAATTCTTTAGCCTTTAACGGGTTCAATTCCGAAAGTTCTTTAATATCAGCTCCAGCAACAAAAGCTTTTTCTCCAGCTCCTGTTATAATGATCACTTTTACCTCATTATCCTTTTCGAGTTCGAAAAAGAGACATTCAAGTTCTTCCAATGTTTCGTAATTTAGAGCATTTAACTTTTCAGGTCTGTTAATTGTAATGAATCCTATTCCCTCTTTTTTTTCAAATAAAATGTTTTTTCCCATCTATCCTCCTAAATGTTTCGGTCTTCATTTATAGCAGATTTCGCAAAAAAAATCAATTTTTTGTAAAATTTACTATTGCAAATTTATTTTAGGAGGCGAAATGCATTACTTCAAATATAAGGGAAAAAAGCTTTATGTAGAGGATTTGCCTGTGGAGGAAATTGCTAAAGAAATTGGAACCCCTTTTTATCTTTACAGTTACAAAACAATAATTCATCATTTCGAGAGATTAAAAGAAGCTTTTTCAGATTTCGATTCTCTGATTTGTTTCTCTGTTAAATCCAATGATCATCTCACAATTCTTAAAATTCTTTCAGAAGCAGGGAGTGGATTTGATATTGTGTCCGGCGGAGAGCTTTTTAAAGTTATAAAAGCAGGCGCTGATCCTCGTAAAATTGTTTTTGCAGGAGTGGGAAAGAGGGAAGATGAAATCAAATTTGCCCTTCAGAAGAGGATATTTCTGTTTAATGTAGAATCCTTTAGTGAAGCGGAGCTGATAAATAAAATTGCAAAGGAGATGGGAATTTTTCAAGAGATAGCTTTTAGAGTGAACCCTGCGGTAAAAGTAGAAACTCACAAATACGACATAACAGGTAGTGCAGGAACTAAATTTGGAATTGAAGAGAAAGAGGTTTTGAAGATTTTCGAAGAGACAAAAAAATTTTCAAATTTGAAACCCTGTGGAGTTCATTTCCATCTTGGCTCTCAGATTCTAAATGTCCATCCCTACATTGAGGCTCTCAGAAAAATTGTAGCTCTTGCTCAAGAATTGAGAAGGAATGGTTTTGAGATTAAATATTTAAATATAGGAGGAGGTCTGGGAGTAATTTATGATAGAGAGAGACCCCTTACAGCAAAGCAATTTTCAAAAAGGATTAAAAAATATCTCAGAGAAATTCAGCCATGTAAAATAATTCTTGAGCCAGGTAGATTTATAATGGGCAATTCAGGTATTCTTGTTACAAAAGTCCTTTATACAAAAAAAAGCGAAAAGAATGTTTATTTTGTTGTAGATGCTGGAATGAATGATCTTATAAGACCAGCTCTTTACAATGCTTTTCATAAAATTGTTACCCTGAGCCTTAAAAAAAGAAAGTGGATAAAAGCCAATGTGGTTGGTCCGGTTTGCGAATCAGGAGATTTTCTCGGGCTTGACAGAAAAATTCAAATGGTGAAGTCAGGAGAATATCTCGCTGTTATGACAGCAGGGGCTTATGGATCCACAATGGGTTCAAATTATAATTCAAGATTAAAACCTTCTGCAATTCTTGTTAAGGATAGAGATTATTTCCTCATAAGAAAGAGAGAAAATTTCGAGGATCTTGTTAAGAATGAGATATTGCTCGAAATAAAATAATTTTGATGAGAAAGAAAAGATGGTAATTTCACTTTGCTTTTATGAGTTTTCTCTTTCTTATAACCAAAAAACATTAAGATTCGTATAAGTTATGAGGTCCAAAATGAAAAATTTGAAGTTAATTGGCTTTTCGTTGTTAGTATTGGGTTTCCTTCCCTTATATCTTTTTCCCTTCACTTTGGAGGAGATCTTGGAAAAGAATGTTCAGGCAGTTGGAGGAAGAGATAGATTATCTGCGATCAAAAATTTCTCCTTTCGAATAAGAGACTTTACTTACTTCATAAGAGGAGAAGGCAATATGAAGATTGTGCGAGGTAAAAAACCAGTCTGCTTTGAAGTAGTAGTTGTCAAGGGCGATGGAGTTAGAAGAAACATTCTAAACAATTTGGAGGATAGTAAGGGATTGGAAAGAGTTTCTTATATTTGTCAAGCCAAGCTCTTTTCAGGATTTTTCACATTGTCCGGTTTTAGGAAAGGTTTGAAATATAATGGAGTCAAAAGCTTTGGAATAAAAAAATTTCTTGAGTTAATTTCGAATATAGAGGGGGCGAATATTCATTTTTATCTTGATTCCGAAGATTTCCTTCTGAAAAGGCTTGTTATAGATTATTTAACTCCTGAAAAAGATAAATACGGGATTAACTATGATTTTGGTCCTTATGTGGAGAATGAGGGCGTGAAAATTCCGTCTTCATGGTTTATTTCAAGGGTTGGAGCAAGAGGAATTCTCCAGGAGATGGAAGAAGTGAAATTCAACGAGGAGCTTCCAGAGAATTTCTTTGAGGACATGTCTTTGAACATAGGTGAAGTGAAAATTCTTCAGGGAGAGATGAAAGGGAATATAGTTGATTTTTATGAGCGGATGGGAAGGCTCATAATTCTTACAAATTGGACATGGGATTGCTTTGAAAAATCCGGGATTAAATCTGGCGAAAAACTGGCACTGAAAATTTCTGAAAGGGAATTTGAGCTTTATTTTTATAAAAGTTTAGATGAAGCGAGGGCTTCAGGAGCATTCCAAAAAGAAAATTTTATAAGTAAAGATCCAAATTCTGACTTGTTCGCAGTATTTTTACAGCAACCCAGTAATCTAAGAGAGACAATAGAGCTTCTTTTATCATTGGAAATTAAAAAGAAATGAGGAGGGAAAAGAAATGATCAAACGTCGTGAATTTCTCGCTTTTTCTATTGGAGCAATTGGTTTTGCTTTTCAAAAGGAAAAGAAAGGAGCTTTGAAAGAAGAGAATGAAAAACCCAGAATTAGAAGGTTCAATAATTTAGGAAATACAGGGCTAAAGATTTCCGATGTTAGCTGTGGAGCTATTTCTCTTTTTGAGCCTAATGTTTTGAGGTACGCTTACGAATGCGGAGTTAATTATTTCGATACTGCTGAAGGTTATCTTAGGACAAGAAGCGAATCCTTTATAGGGCAGGCATTAAAAGATGTGAAGCATAAAGTAGTAATTTGCACAAAATATGTTTATAACCCAAACGAAAAAATAGAAAAATCAAAAATAATAGAAAGAGTGGAAGCGAGTTTAAAAAGGCTTCAGAGGGATTATATTGACCTTGCATTTATCCACAATGTGGATAATATTGAGCCTTTTATTAAGAATGAGGAATTTCTAAGTGCATACGAGACTTTGAAAAGGGATGGGAAAATAAGATTTACGGGTTTCTCTACTCATAACGCTAAGCTTACATTGAAACAAGCATTGGATAGTGAATTTGTTCAAGCGGTTCTTGTCATTTACAATCATATGGAAGGAAAAGAAATAGAGCCTCTCATTGCTGAAGTGCGAAAAAAGGGGATAGGAGTTATTGCTATGAAAGTTTTTGCAGGCGGAACTCAAGGGAATTTAAAAGCTCTCGTTTCAGAAAGACAGAGCTACCCTCAAGCTGCAATAAGATGGGTTTTGAGCAACCCGAATATTGATGCCTGCATACCCACTATGAGCAGTTACTCTCATGTGGAAGAGTATGTGGCTGCTTCGGGAAAACCCCTTACAAAGAAGGATCTAGAAATTATTAAAAATTATCAGGCTTATGCGAACAATGTTTACTGCAGAGTAAGTTGTCGTGAATGCCTTTCTTTCTGTCCTTATGGAGTAGCTATAAATGAAGTTCTTAGATATGCGATGTATTATGAGAACTATGGAATGGAAAAGGAAGCTATGCGTTATTTTTCTGAGTTGGAACAGACTAAAAAACCTGATAAATGCTTTACATGTTCAGGATATTGCGAGGGAGTATGTCCTTATGGAATAAAAGTCAAGAGCAGGTTGATTCACTCTTTTGAAATACTTTCTGCTTGATCAGATCTTAGGAATAACACAGATAAAACTCAAAACTTTTTCACCCTTATTTTTAAACTGGTGCTTCATTAAAGGAGGAACATATAAAGAATATCCCTTTTTCAGAGGATGCTCCTTTCCTTCCTCATCAACGAAAGCTCCTTCACCTTCTATGACAAAGACCTCATGCTCATAGTTGTGCTGGTGATAAGGAGAATGTCCTTCAGGTTCAATCTCTATCAGTCTTAGATAAAAATTAGGAGGATTCTCTTTCTCGCCTATTAACCATCTTATATATGCTCTATCTGCTCCTTCGCCTCCGGCAACCCTTTCTACTTCCTTGTAATCCTTGATTTTCATTTTGGAACCTCCGTTCTTTTTATGCAGTCCTCTAAATATTTCTTTATTTTTTCAAGATCTTGATTGCCAAGATAGCCAATTATGAAACTTCCCTTTCGAACCATTGCAATTTTCCCATAAACTTTTTCTTCAGCCACCACTCCTTCCATTGAACCTATAGTAAATTTTTTCGATATCTTTTTACTTTCAAGGTAAGACTTAAATTTATGGAAAGTATTTTCAGCATCTTTTTCTTGATACTCTTCAATTATGAAAAGACTAAATTTTTCACCTTCCAATTCGTAGGCAGCCAAATAGCCTTCTTTAAGAAAATCAATTCCGAGAAAATTTTCTGGAAAGAATTTTTCAGAGTTTTTGATGATTCCCTCCTCAGGAAAATATTTTAAAACCTTAGGGATCTCGCCCCTATCTTTTACTTTTCCAACAATTTCATTTGCAAAATTTTTAAGTTCATCAATAAAAGTTGGACCGCATTCTGAGCATAAAAGTTTTACATAGAATGTCCCAATTATAAAAAAGAGATTTTCTCCGTCTGTGTAACCTTGATTACCAATTTCAATAAAAACATTTTCTGATGAACGTTCTATACTGTAAATGCCAAAAGAGTGTTTTGGGCTCTTCATTTCATAAATTTCAAGGGTTAAAGAAGATCTCCCTTTCTCAAAATAAACCACCATGAGCCCCTTGAATCCGAAAGAAAGATAAACTTCTGATGCTCCATCTATATGTTCGAAAAGCTTTTCAGGCGAATAAAACTTGGGTTTTTCTACAAGGGTCCACCCTTTAGCTTTGGGAATCAATGAGGGAAGATCGGAGGCAAAAAGAGAAAAGGATAGAAAGAGAGAGGCAATCAAAAATGTGTAAATTCTTTTCATAATGCTTCTCCTCTTAATTAATTATTAAAAAATTTATTTTTTACAAAGACTATTTCTCCTGTCTTAACTCCGAGGGCTTTGCTTACCACATCACATTTTGCCTTTAGGAGAAAATAGATGTTTTTTGGAAAACCTGCACAGGTTTCAAAATTCCCATGTCCTTTTGAAAGAATAATATCTGCTCTCAGAAATTCTTCCTGAAACTCCTTGCTTGAATTTTCGAAGTCTACACCCACTGAATTATTACCTGTTTCAATGACAGGAACAAGCTCTGTTATCCCTGCTATTTTAGCATCTTCCCATGTAGCATCATTAATAATTGGGTCTGATTTTACACAGAATTTAACATTTAACCCTGCTTTTAGCAGTTCTTTTATCAGAATCTTATCGAACACAATTTCTCCTGCATTATCTCCCAGATAAAGGAGTTTTTTGAAAGTTTTAATCTCTTCTTTAAATTTGGGATAATCATCAATTTTAAATTTTGAATTTATTATTTCCTCTACATCCCTTTTAAGGTCGAAAGCATGTCCTATTCCCAGGTCAATTATATTGCCAGCCACAGCTACCAGTAAAGCTGAGTAAAAGGGATCTCTGGAAGAGAGAACTCTTTTTTCAAGATCATGGAACATGGAAAGCGCCTCCATATTGCTCCTCTCTTTTATAAGTTTAAAAGGGTCTTCTACGCCTGTAACTTTATAAACAATTTCATAAACAACCTTAGAAATAAAAGCAGGAGGAAGTCTCAGGTCTACTTTTTCTATTTCTTTTGCTATCAGATTTAATATCTCTCTTTTTTTCTCTTCATCTTTTGTTGCAAGTCTTGCCGTGTTCAGACCCTGTTTTAACATACAAACAAGGCAATCCAGTTCAGATTTTATTCCATTCATTTTATCCTATATATTTTCTGTATCTGATAGCCGAGCTTTAGGTTTTTAATTTTGCTTTCCATACCTTTTTTCCAGAGGTAGTATGCTTTTTTCATCGACCCTCTCTTCATGGAATCTGGCTGTAAGAAAACAGGAACTTTCCTGAATTTCCATGAGATTTTCTTTATTATTTCCATGGATAAATATTTATCCACCACAAGTTTGACTTCTTTCGCTAAATTTACGTATTCTTTTGCAAAAATATAATTTGGAGGTTTTGGAGAGATGGTTACCCAGTCGAAAGGAAGTTGCCTGAATATTCTTCCGTTTGTCTCCAGATGCAATAAATATCCCTGTTTTTTTAACATTTTCACAAGTTCGGAGATATCCTGAAGCATGGGCTCTCCTCCAGTAATGCATACCCATTTTGTAAGACTTTTGAATTTTTCAATTTTTTTGAGAATGGTTTTTATTTCCTCCTCTTCTCCTTCATTCCAGGCATATTTTGTGTCGCAAAAATCACATCTAACTTCGCATCCAGCAAAGCGAACAAAAATTGTGGGCTCACCCACTCTTAGACCTTCACCTTGAGCACTGAAGAAAATCTCAGAAATCTTCAGAGTATTCTGCTGATGCATTTTCAGATTCCCAAACCACGACTTTTTTCACAGGGTAAATTTTTTTTAATTCTTGATAGAAATATTTTGAAAGATTTTCTGCAGAAGGATTAAAATCGTAAATTTCATTCAGAAGTTTATGGTCAGGCAAAATTTCGGATAGTTTATCTTTGATTTCGGTGAAATCAATACCAATGCCAGCTTGGTTTAGCTCGTTAACCTCGATAAACACTTCGATCTCAAAAGTATGACCATGAATTTTTTCGCATTTTCCATGATAGTTTTTCAAAAAATGAGCTGAAGAGAATCTATCTTTTACTCTTAAAAGCCAAGCCATTTTCCCTCCTTTTTTAGCCTTGTTATAAGATGATCCTCCATTCTTAGAGATTCCCAAGCAGATTCTCTGATTCTGCACGACATGCACCTCGTGCAGGGAATTTCTCCTCCTCTATAGCAGGATATTGAATAAGAATAATCAGCTCCAAGCTCCAAACCTAATTCTATTATCTGCTTTTTGTTCAATCCAATTAGGGGCGAGAGAATTGATATTTTTCTACCTCTCCTTCCTGCTCTTGTTCCTGAGTTTACAGCTTTCTCCATAGCTTTTACAAAATTCTTTGAAGTGTCAGGATAATTAGGAGAATCCAGGGAATGGAATCCCACAATGATAGCCTCAGCATCAACTGTTTCTGCAAAAGCGACTCCCAGAGAAAGAAATATACCATTTCTGAAAGGCACATAAGTGGTGGGAATCCTTTCTCCAAGATCCTCAAGGGTTAAATCCTCAATCTTTATTTTTCTATCTGTTAGAGATGAGCCTCCAATTTGAGATAAATCAACCCTTATTATTTTATGCTCCACCTTCTCTTTCTCGCAAATCTTTTTAGCCATCTCAATTTCAATAGAGTGAACCTGACCATAATCGAATGTGATCGCATAGACAAAAGAAAATCTATTTTTAGCCCAAAAAAGAGCTGTGGTAGAATCTATTCCTCCTGAAAAGAGAACTATTACAGGACTGGACATTTTCATATTCAAACTTTAGTATAAGGAATTTGTAGGAAAAGCTCAAGGATTCTATTTCGAATTTCTTATAGATATTATTGAATTTTGAAAAATATCGAGTTAGCTGTAATAATGATATAATGAGCTATGAGTTATCCAAGAGGAGATCCCTTTAATTTTCTGGGAATAAGAGATGAAATTTGTCAACTGGAGAATGCAAAGATAGTTATATTTCCCATCCCCTATGAGTCCAGCACTTCTTTTTTAAAGGGAACATCCAAAGCACCATTAAGAATTATAGAGGTTTCAGATCACCTTGAGCTATACGAAGAAGAGATGGGCTGGGAGCCATGGAGATTGGGAATTTCCACACTTGAACCCATTGAAATTCACAGAGACCGTGAAGAAATGTTAAAAAGAATAGAAGAGGCGACCAAATGGGTTCTCTCTCTTTCAAAATTTCCTGTTTTCATTGGAGGAGAACATACAATAACTTTCCCTATTGTAAAGGCTTACAAGGAGTTAGGTTGGGATTTTTCTGTAGTTCAGCTGGATGCCCATTGTGATTTGAGAGACTCATATGAAGGAATAAAATTAAGCCACGCTTGCACCATGAGGAGAGTTGTAGAGTTGGGAATAAAAGTTGCAGGATTGGGAATAAGAGCAATTTCCTCAGAAGAGGTGTATTTTGTTCGCCAGAATCCAGAAAGATATAAGCTCTTTGAAATGGATTTATTAGAATCCAATTCTTGGCAAGAGGAGCTTTTTTCTTTTCTAAAGGATAATGTTTATGTTTCCATTGATGCTGATGTATTTGATCCAGCTGAGATTCCCTCAGTGGGGACACCAGAACCAGGAGGGGTGAGATGGAAGGATACAGTTTCGATTATAAGAAGTATAAGTAAGAGAAAAAAAATTATAGGAGCAGATTTTACTGAACTTTATCCCCAACCTTATAATATTTACTCAGAATATGCAATTGCAAAGTTAATTTACAAATTAATAAGCTTTGTTTTCGGTTAGGAGGCTTTAAATTGCACATTTCAAGCATGACCAAAAATTTAACAATTTGGTTCATAGCGATCTCATTCTCAATTTTCGTTTCTACATTTTTGCATGAATGTGCTCATGGTTTGGGTTCATATATTATGGGAGTTAGAGTTAGCACAGGCTTCAATAGAGTGGGTGATTATGGGAAATTTCCCCATGAGCCTGATTTTCGTTCCAACTTCATTTTGCATGGAAAAATTGAGTTAGGAGGTTTTTCTGGACCTTTAATAACATGGCTTCTCGCAATTATTTTTACGTTGCTTCTTATTAGAAGGGATAAACAAAATTTTTTAACAATTTTTATCGGTTCCATGAGTGTTGCTAACTCTTTTCTGAGAATTGTTCCCGTGTTTTTCTTCTTTATTTCAGCTATTTCAGGGAATTTTGTTCTCGAGGACGAAGTCGCTTGGGGCTTGAATAGAACAGAAGGAGTTAATTTTCCCATGAATTTAGGGGATTTCAAAAGGCTTGCCACTTATGAACCAGAAATTTTTCTCTCCAATCCCTATATATACATCTGGCCCTTTATCTCCCTCTTAATCTGTTCCATATGCCTCGTGAGTTCTTATAAGAAATTATCCTCAATTTTCAAAGACTCTCTTAGCCATTCTCTTTTCAAGTGGGTATTTGGCCTCATTCCTCTTGCTTCTTTCCCATTAACATTTACGCTGTTGAACTGGCTTGATGGTGTTATAAGAATTAATTGGTAGAGAGACAGGATTAGAACAATCTGATTTCATAATTTTTAGAATATTATTTGACTTTAAAATCTGAATTCAATAAAATTTTTTTTGGAAATTGCACAAGGGAGGTTTTCATGGGTTTGAGGGAGAAGGTGGAGAG
>FWPU01002236.1_pt1 | contig 54669 bp, 52 predicted proteins | sample 2228361 | NCBI WGS metagenome assembly FWPU01 (sample SAMEA103939777, study PRJEB20133) | metagenome | reverse complement strand
CTTGGTATTCGTCGGTTAGAATTACTGAGCGGCCCAGAACGCCGCGAACTCTTGAGAACGATCATAAACCGTGAAACCATCACCTCCCTGACCTGATGAGCTTTACCCTGTTGCCCTGGATTCGAAAATTGAGCCGAATCCGCTTTACCGCCGGATTCTTAATCTTAGCTTTCCTCATTGTCACAGTAATCTCCCCTGGAGGAGGACTGGCTGCTCCGCTCTCTCAGGTAGATTCCTCTGAAGCGCGTGCACGTGCCCTGCTAGATTCGCCGCTCACCCCTGAAGAAAGGGTCGGACAACTTTTTTTAGTGACCTTCAACGGCACTGATGTCGATGCAGAATCGCAAATCTATGATCTGATTGTCAACCACCACATCGGAGGCGTCATCCTCCAGAATGAGAATGATAATTTCTTACCTGCGGCACAAACGATCAACGGTATCTGGCAGCTGGCTCGAGATCTACAAACAGTAGAATGGACAGCTTCGCAAAGCAACCAGTTTGATGTGAGGACAGGTCAAGAGTTCACACCGGCTTTCATCCCGCTCTTCGTTGGCATTTCACAGGAGGGCAACGGTCCACCATATGACCAGATCTTCAATGGGCTTACACCACTTCCTTCGGCGATGGCAATGGGAGCATCATGGCAACCGGATCTCGCCCGCCAGGTAGGCGCGGTTGAGGGGAGCGAACTGGCAGCCCTTGGGATAAATCTTCTCCTGAGCCCCTCTCTGGATGTGCTTGAAATGCCGCGTGAAACGAGTAGCGGCGATCTGGGAGTGCGCACGTTCGGAGGAGACCCATATTGGGTGGGTGAATTCGGTAAAGCGTTCGTAACTGGCATTCACGAAGGTAGTGATAACCGGATCGCCGTGATCGCAAAACACTTCCCAGGACACGGCGCGTCTGACCGCCTGCCCGAAGCCGAAGTGGCGACGGTGCGCAAATCGTTGGAACAGCTCAAACAAATCGAGCTGCCACCTTTCTATTCAGTGACTGGCAACGCGCCAACCTCCGAAGCAACCGTCGATGGGCTCCTGGTTTCTCATATCCGCTACCAGGGCTTCCAGGGCAATATCCGTGAGACGACCCGCCCGGTCAGCCTGGAAAAGCAGGCTCTCGATCAATTGTTGAATCTACCCCCCCTCAATACCTGGAGACAAAACGGTGGAATCATCGTATCAGATAATCTGGGAAGCCGGGCTTTCAAAAAGTTCGCAGATCCGACGGGTCAGAATTTCCAGGCGCGCTTCATCGCCCGGGATGCATTTCTCGCCGGAAATGATCTGCTGTTCCTTGGCAATGAGTTCATCGCCACCACTGATCAGGATTCATATTCAACGATCATCCGCACACTTGATTTTTTCGCCCAAAAGTATCGCGATGACCCTGCTTTTCAAGAAAAGGTTGACCAATCTGTCCTGAAAATATTGACTTTAAAATATCGCCTTTATAAAGACATCTTCACGCTGAATCAGGTCATCCCACCCCAAGATGGGTTGGAAAAAATCGGTGAAGCGAACCAGATCCCATTCCAGGTTGCCCAGCAGGCGGTCACCCTGATCAGCCCCTCGCTTTCTGAGCTGGCAGATACCATCCCGGAAGGACCGAATATAAACGACCGGATCGTTTTCATCAGCGATACAAGAGTTGCTAAACAATGCAATAGTTGCCCGGAACAGATCATCTTCGGTGATACGGCCTTCCAGAATGCTGTTATTCGGCTCTATGGACCCCTGGCAGGTGGGCAGGTGCTCCAAAGGAATCTATTCTCTTATTCATTTCAAAATCTGTTGGCGCTGCTAGATCGCAATCCGCAGATCGATTACACAATCCTGGAAGCTGACTTGCAAAGGGCACAGTGGATCGTGTTCGCCATGCTCAATGTCAGCACTGATAATCCCTCCAGCCAGGCGCTCTCGCGCTTCCTGGCGGAACGCCCCGACCTGTTCAGACAGAAGAACCTGCTCGTGTTCGCCTTCGATGCCCCTTATTTCCTGGACGCGACGGAGATATCAAAACTGAGCGCTTACTACGCGTTGTATAGCAAGATACCGCAATTCATCGACGTCGCAGCCCGTGTGCTCTTTGGCGAAATCCCCTCCCCCCCTGGAAACCTGCCAGTCTCGGTGCCAGGCATCGATTATGATTTGATCTCCGCAACTGCCCCTGATCCAGATCAAACTATCCATCTCTCTCTGGATATCCCTCAACCCTCGATCTCAATTCCAGAGCCAACGGATGTCCCCCAATTCGTGATCGGTGATCTCATCCCTGTAAAAACCGGCGTGATCCTCGACCACAATGGCCACCCTGTGCCGGATGGCACCCCTGTTCAATTCGTCATGAGCATCGGAGAGGTCGAAGTCACCACGCAAACCGAGGTAACAAAAGGTGGGATAGCACGAACGACCTTCCTTATCGAACAATCGGGAACTTTGTCCATCCATGCCCGCAGCGACCCGGCTACAAATTCCGCCGTTCTGCAATTTGATGTGGCACCTGCCATTCTGCTCCCCACACAGTCGCCCTCACCACAGCCCGAAACCCCCACAGCAACCCTTGAGATCATCCTGACCCCAACACCGGCAGCGACAGAAACCCCAACAGCAAACCAATCCGATTCAACCAAATTTTCCGACTGGCTGATCGCCACACTTTCGACGATCGGACTGGTGATCGGGATCTACTGGCTGACCAACACCTTCAGTGCGTTACGCTGGGCTGTGAGAGCTGCCCTCTTGAGCCTGATCGGTGGAACGCTGGCTTATACCTATTGGATGGTTAAATTGCCAGGGAGCGACCAGTTGACCTCCACCACCGGTAGATGGGGTGTGATCGCCGTTACTTTGATAGGAGTTGGAATAGGGTGGGGAGCTGCGCTCAGCTGGCAAAGGATTCAGATGAGTATTAAAAAGCGCAGCTCAGCGAATTAATGTCAGCACCAGATTGAGAAGCAAAAGAAATAATGCGATACCTGCCAGCACCCGATCGAGGGGTGTGGTCAGCAGGTCGGCGAAGGTCATCCTCGGGACCGGCTGGCGTGGCCGCGTTACGGGGTCCAGATTCCCAACCAGAGATTGACGGAACTCTTCGATATTTTGTGGGCGTTCATCGGGATGCAGGTTCATCGCCCATAAGATCGCCCTCTCCGTGCGAACCGACAGATCTGGATTGTAATGTCTGGGGGGGATAAGTATCTCGGGGTGTAAGAACCTCTCCCGAGCCTCAGGAGGGGGATGATTGGTCAGCAGATGGTAGAGGGTGGCACCAAAGGCATAAATATCACTGCGGACGTCGGTATGACCGCTATCACCGCCATACTGTTCGAGAGGTGTGTAAAGCGCAGTCCCCCTCCCTTGAAGGATTGTGACGGTCATCTCATCGGATGCTAGTATCTTGACCAAACCAAAATCTACGAGTTTAATTAAACCGCTCGGCGTTAATTTGATATTGCTCGGTTTGATGTCCCGGTGCAAGATTGGCGGATCCTGATTGTGCAGGTAAGCGAGGGCATCGGCCAGCTGGGCTGACCATCCTAAAACCTCCCTCTCAGAAAGAATGGTGTTTTTCTGACGGGCTTCCAACATCAGAGTGCGCAAATCTTTCCCTGGGACAAAATCCATAACCAGGTACTCGCGGTTACCTTCTGTGAAGAAATCTGAAACTTTTGGAAGGTTGGGGTGATCGAGTCTGGCGAGGATGGTCGCCTCACGCAAAAACTGTTCCCGAGCCTGGCGGACTAATTCCTCAGGGAGCGAGTTTTCGTGTTCGACTTCCTTCAATGCACAGCGGCGTCCTTCGAGCCGGAGATCATCTGCCAGGTATATGCTCCCCATCCCACCCTGACCAATGATCCGTTGGATCCTGTAACGCTCGCGCAGAATCTCACCAGATTTGAGTGGCTTGGGCATTTCTCTTCTTCACTTGAAGGGTTGATTGTTATTATACACGCGGAGGAGTCTAAATGGAGCGCAACAGCGAAGATAAACCTGTTTTGGTGGGACAGACCGGCCCATTGAATGGTCACCGCTGGATGGTGCAATCACAATTGCTTGTAGGACGAGATGTTTCCTGTGACATAATGATCCCAAGCCGGCAGGTTTCCCGGAAGCATGCCCGCTTTCGATACACTCACGATGGGGTATATGTGGAAGACCTGGGAAGCAAAAATGGCACACATGTCAACGGTTTACAGGTAACTGCCCCGATCCTGTTGAAAGATGGGGACGTCATTCAGATTGCCTATGCGCAGCAATTCGTTTTCCTGAGCTCCGATGCCACTTTGCCCCTCGAGTTCAACCCGCCTCCCCCAGGCATCACCGTCCATCATGGACTCTTGCGGGTCGATAAGAAATCCCGCCAGGTTCGGATCGGCACCCAGGAGATCGATCCACCACTCTCCGCCGCCCAATTTCAGCTGCTCGAAATGCTCTACGATAATGAAGGTGAGGTCGTCCCTCGCAAGGATATTATCGCCCGAATCTGGGGGGCAGAAAACGCCCTCGAAGTCTCCGAACAGGCGCTCGATGCGCTCGTCAGGCGACTGCGTGACCGGCTCGCATCCGTCGATCCTTCCCATCAATTTATCATCACGGTGCGAGGTCATGGATTAAGGTTAGACAATCCCCCAGAGATGGGGAAGTTTGGAGTTACCGAAAACTCTGATATTTAAGGATGACCTCAACGATCCTCTCGGCGGCATGCCCATCCCAGAGAGGAGGCGGGCTGGCAGGCTTACGCTCTTCACCCAAACGCCTGTGCATGCTTTCTACTAAGATCTCTTTTTTACTTTCGACCAACTCATTGGTGCCCATCCAGATCGTGACTGGTCTTTCGGTGTTCGGTCGCACGGTCAGACAGGGTATGCCCAGATAGGTGGTCTCCTCCTGCACACCTCCAGAATCGGTCAGAACCAGATCTGCGTGTGCTTCTAAGGCAATGAATTCCAGATAACCCAGCGGTTCCAACAAGGAGATCGAGCCATCTTTCGGTGTCCAGCCTATATTTTTAAAATGATGGAGTGTACGTGGATGGACAGGGAAAACGACCGGGATTTCCTTGCCAATGGTCTCGAGGGCGGACATTATCTCCATGAGAGTCTCATGGACATCGACATTCGCAGGTCGGTGGAGGGTCACCAGGATGTAACGATGCAAGCCGTATTTGTCTCTCAGATCCGGGAAGATCGCTTCAGCTTTCGGTAGAAGGCGTCGGAGCGTATCGATCATCACATTCCCAACGAAGGAGATCTTTCCGGCTGGGATCCCCTCATTCCGCAGGTTGATATTCGCTTCCGCAGAGGAGGTGAATAAGAGATCCGCCAGCCTGTCTGTCAATACGCGGTTGATCTCCTCGGGCATCTGGCGGTCGAAAGAACGCAAGCCCGCTTCGATATGAGCGATTCTCCCCTCGCACTTGGCTGCAACCAGACTGCAGGCAAGCGTAGAATTCACATCACCAACCACGACCAACAGGTCTGGTCTGACTTCCAGATAGACCGGCTCGAAGCGTTGCATGATCTGTCCGGTCTGCCAGGCATGGGACCCGGAACCGACCTCCAGGTTGATATCCGGTTTTGGAAGTTCGAGATCATCGAAGAAGATCCTGGACATCTGGGGATCGTAATGCTGCCCGGTATGGAGGAGGATCTGTTCGAATTCCCCACCTTGCTGCGCCATCACCCGCATGACCGGTGCGATTTTCATGAAATTCGGCCGCGCACCGACCACATGCATTACGCGCAAGGTCACCCATCCTTGAGATTCGACTGCATCGAGAAGCGCAACACGTGACGGTTAACCGCCTTGAACTTTTCAACCAGATCGCCGTCCTGATTCGACTCGAGGACTTGAGCGAGTAATCCGGATAGCATCTGGAGAAAATCGGGAGTGATCTTTTCTTTGTTTTCCTCCAGCAGGCGCTGACGCTCCCTTTCAGTTGGAGCTTCGAGCAGATCCTCGATCAGCTCAATTTCAGGAGGGGGAGCGGAGGCTTGTTTAATGACTTCTGCGATCTGTTGCAGCTTGCTGATTTTTTCTAAATCCCCTGAGTTCCGGCTGGCCTGGAGCGCTTCACTATGTACTTGCAGGAAGAAATCATCGATAGCCTCCAGGTTCTCCTGTGTTGCTCTGCGGACATCTTCCGCAGCCAGGAGCTGGTTCAGAATCTTCCGGGCTCGCTCCAGCCGGGCTGACAGTTGAGCATCGATCTGGCTGGTCAGGTCAAGCAGCTTCGTCCGTAGCGCCACCAGACGTTCTTTTTCCTCCCCAGAGGCTTTCTCGATGCGTTCGCTCAACATCTGGAAGAACTGATAGTCCATACCCTGGCGTGCCAGGCTGACCAATGCGGACAGCCTGGTTTCATTTGGCGCCTGGATGACGAGATCGAGCAGTTTCTCGCGGGTCAGTCCTCTCCCGGCTTCCTGGAGCGAGCGGATTGCCTCTTGAATTTCCTCCGTCTGTTGCCTGATCTCCTGCCCGAACTTTGTATTTTCCAACAAGAAATTCTGCAAACCTTCCAAATTCTTAGCCGATCTCTCATCTCCAGTTACCGCTGCAGTCTCAAGCAACCTGCTCAAGATCGCGAACAGGTCTGCATCAACCAGAGCCTCTTCCTGGCGCAGGATCTCCATGCGCACCTCGGGATCCGAGGCGGTTGCCAGCCTTTGAAGCAGGTTCAGGCGTGCCTGCTGCGCCTGGATCATCTCCCTGGTGATACCATCAGCTTCGAGGACACGCTCGATCAGACTCTGTAATGTCAGGTGAGCCTGCGGTTGCAAAATATAAGCTTTCCTTTGTTCAGGTTTAAGCTTATTGACGACTTGATTGATCAAAGAACCAAGCAGGCGTTCCTGTTCATTGCGCGGGATGCCCAGTTCGGGAGGCACATAGGTCAGTAATAATTCCTTTGCGGGATCATGATATATGAGAGGTGTGGCTAAACCTCCCTGATAGCCGCAGACCGGGCATTGGATGACATTGAACATCCCGGAGAGCAGGCGATTCTTCGAGGAAGGGTCTTCACCGACATCGAAAATCTGCTGGACATCGGCAACGATCGGTTGTCGGCAGTTTGGACAATTTATTCGCGTTCTGGCCATGATAATCTCCTGATGAAATCTGATCTGAGCCGACCAGATGGACACTCAAAATATCGAAATCCAAGGGATCTCATGAATCTCGGGACGAAGGTGTTATCCGGCTGATTATACCTACTTCCCGATCAGCGCGGCAAGGAGAAACATATACGTGCACCTTGCTCTGGTTGTGGATCGACCCAAATCCTTCCTCCATGCGCTTCGACCACCGCTCTGGCGAGATACAGCCCCAGACCGGCTCCTTTCGTCTTCCGGCTGGCTTCCGGTGAGCGATAGAATCGATCGAACACATAAGGGATATCACCTGGTGCGATCCCTGGACCCTGGTCTGACACGCAAACGATGACCTGCTCCGGACGAACGCTTCCGGTGATCCGGATCTCCCCACCTTCGGGAGAATACTTGATCGCGTTCGATATCAGGTTATAGAAGACCTGTTCAATGCGATCTTCGTCACAAACGATCACCGGGAAATCATCGGGAAAGTCGACCAGTATCGTATGTCGGGTGACCTGCGTGCGGAACTTTTCAGCGACCCTGTGAGCAGTCTTTGCCAGGGCAACGTCAGATCTGCTCAGCGACAGGGTGCCACTTTGTAAGCGGGTGGCATCCAGGAGATTCTCGATGAGCTCAGCCAGACGATCCGCTTCTTCCTCGATCACCTCCAGGCTATCGCGCACAACCTCCGGATCCCACGCGGCATCTTCCCTCCGCAAGGTCCCTACATAACCTTTAATCAATGTAATAGGTGTCTTCAACTCATGAGAGATCACAGAGATGAATGTGCGTTTAATCTCATCCGCTTCCCTGAAATGGGTGATGTCTCGCACCGTGGCAATGATATTGATCAAAGACCCTTCTTGAGACAGGACCGGGGCATAAGTGATCCCAACAGGAAGAGGGGTGGCAGAATTGCGTACCAGATCACCCTCAACATAAAGGGTGGCATTGGGTGTCAGAGGCCATCCGCCGGCTGTCGCATCCTCTAATTTCATCCCCGTGTCCACACGGACCCAGCGGATAACTTCAAAATGATACCGCCCGGCGATTTGAGCCTGGGAAATACCGACCAAGCGCGCCAGGGCTGGGTTACATCGCTCGACCTTAAGTTCTCTATCCAGGATCAGGATACCATCCGCAGCTGAATCCAACAACTTATCCATTCGCAGCTTCTCTCGTCTGACCTGCGTAAAGAGTTGGGCATTCCTGACTGCGATGGCAGCCTGATCAGCGAAGCTCTGGAGAAGTGCCCGATCATTAGCGGAAAAACGGGCAGAATAATTGCGGAAAATGAAAATCATCCCCACGACCTGATTACGGAAGATCAGGGGGAGACCCACACCTCCCAATAATCCCAGGCTGGCAATGCGGGTCACTTCCTGCAGCAGCGTATTGATCTGCGGTAGTTCAAATTGAGCTGAATCATCATGATCCGGTATGGAGCGGATCAGCGGCTCAAGATAATTAAGGAAATGCGCTGGGATCCCGTGTGAGGCAGCGATCGACCATCCGCCCGCTTCCCCGCGCAGCGCGATCAAGCCCGCCTGACCAGCCAGCATCTCCACAGAAATCTTAAGAATTCGGGCGAGCAGTGCATCCAGGTTGAGTTCCTGGGTTATCGCTCGCCCGATCTCGAGAAGGTAATCGCGCTGTCGTACTCGAAAATCAGGCAGCATAAGTGACCATTTTTTCCTTCTCCGCCAGGGTGATCGCCTCCTCGAGAATGCGCAAGCCTTCCTCCATCTCGCCGAGGCTGATATTCAACGGAGGGGAAATCCTGATCGTGCTTCTCCCGCAACCAAGCATCAACAGACCACGTTCAAACGCCAGATTGACGATTCGATCGCGCAAATCGTGATCTGCCTCTTTCGTCTCCCGGTCCTTCACGAATTCGACTCCGATCATCAGGCCGATCCCGCGCACATCACCGATGCTTGGATGGCGGGCTTTAATTTCATTCAAGGCATCCAGAGCATATTCACCCACTTCTGCCGCATTTTTCATAAATTGGCTTTCGATCAGATCGATGGTTGCTAAAGCAGCGGAGCAGGCGATCGGGTTACCGCCGTAAGTGTTGCCATGAGAACCATAAGGCCAGGTCACGATGCTCTTGCGGGCGATGATCGCACCCAGAGGGATTCCGGAGGCGATCCCCTTTCCTACGCAAACGATGTCCGGCTCGACTCCAAAATGTTCGACTGCCCACCACTTCCCCGTCCGCCCCATTCCTGATTGAACTTCATCGACGATCAGCAAAATATCGTATTTATCGCACAAGTCCCTTAACGCCGGAAAGAAACCCTCTGCGGGGACGATATAGCCGCCTTCGCCCTGGATCGGTTCGACCAGGATAGCGGCCACATCTTCGTGTGGCAATAATTTACCCAGGATCTGTTCCTCTATATAACGTACTACGGTTTCCCCATAGACTTCACCCGGTCGAGATTGGAGGACAGGGCGATAGGGATTGGGGAAAGGGACATGCGTGACCCCGTTCATCAGCGGGTAGAAACCCTCCCGATATACGGGCTTGGTTGCGGTGAAAGAGAGAGAACCAAACGTACGACCATGAAAAGCGCCTAAAAATCCAATGAACTGTGTACAACCATTGTGATAACGGGCGAGTTTAATGGCAGCCTCAACGCTTTCGGTCCCCGAATTGGTCATGAAGGAGATCGCATCATCACTGAAGGGTGCGATCTGATCGAGTCTCTCGCCAAGCTCGACCCACTTTTCGTGATAGAAATCAGCACTGATGTGAATGAATTTCTCTGCCTGTTCCTGGATGGCTTTCACAACTTTCGGATGGCTGTGTCCGGTGGACGTGACCGCTATCCCAGCCGAAAAATCCAGGAAGCGATTGCCGTCTACATCCCACACCAGGCTACCCTGACCATGATCCATCACAAAAGGAACACCACGTGGATAAGATGGTGAAATTACCCTTTGATCACGCTCGATGATTGCCCTGGCTTTTGGGCCAGGAAGTTTCATTGGCGGTGTCATATGTTCTCCTTGATTCGAATCGTCAGATCGGACTAATTGTTAGACAAATGTGATTATATCATTGGAAAACAGTTATAATCAACCGCTGTGCCGATGCCAACCTTCACCTTTCAATTGACCGCCCGCTCTGGCCAGGCGAGGGCTGGTGCGTTCGCCACACCGCATGGGGAGATTCTCACCCCGATCTTTGCTCCGGTCGGTACCCAGGCCAGTGTGAAAGCCCTCACGCCCGATCAGCTCGAGGAGCTGGGCGCCAGTCTGATCCTGGCAAATACCTATCATCTCTACTTGCGCCCTGGCGACGAATTGATCGCCAGGCTGGGAGGTCTGCACCGCTTCATGGCATGGGATGGACCGATCCTGACGGATTCGGGAGGTTATCAGGTCTTTTCTCTGTCACAGCGGCGAGTCGTCGATGATGACGGGGTAACCTTCAAAAGCCACATCGACGGATCGATCCACCGTCTCACTCCTGAAAAAGCCATCGCCATCCAGGAAAACCTGGGTGGGGATATCATCATGACCCTCGATGAGTGTACCGAACCCTACGATCGAGCATACAACGAACAGGCTCTCCGGCGGACCCACTCCTGGGCAGAGCGCTGCCGACAGGCAGCAAAACGCCCTGACCAGGCTCTCTTTGGCATCGTCCAGGGCGGAATATTCCCGGATCTTCGGGCTCGATCAGCCGAATTTATCGCTTCGCTGGGTTTCCAGGGTCATGCCATTGGTGGTTTGTCCGTCGGCGAGACGAAGGAAGAGATGTACACAGCTTTAGAGACCGTCAATCAAATACTTCCCGAAGATAAACCGCGCTATTTGATGGGCGTTGGCACAATCGGCGACATCATCAACTGTGTCTTACGCGGGGTAGACATGTTCGATTGTGTCTTGCCGACGCGTCTGGCAAGGCATCACGCAGCCCTGACCTGCAAAGGCGACCGGCTGAACCTGGTCAATGCCATGTACACAGAAGACCCGGCACCCATCGACCCCGACTGCAACTGCTACACCTGTACACATTTTTCCAGAGCTTATCTCCGTCACTTGATCGTCGCCCGGGAGATGCTCTCCGCAACTCTTCTTTCGATTCACAATCTTTCTATTCTGATCGACCTGACTCGGGATCTCCGTCAGGGGATCATCGAAGGGAATCTGGATGAAGTGATCGCCAGATACTCATTCACTGCAGAAAGTCAGCCCGACTCATGACAATTTTTCAGTCAATTTTCTTGGGATTTATTCAAGGGATCACCGAATTTCTCCCCATCAGCAGCTCTGGACATCTCGTGATCATACCCTACCTGTTCGGTTGGGAGATGAACACCGAATCGATGTTTGTCTTCAACGTGCTTGTCCAGGTAGCGACGATGGCTGGCGTGATCGCCTATTTCTGGCATGATTATGTGGCCATAGCCAAAGCCATGCTCAAGAATCTCAACCATGGCGGTCACATGGATAGCAAAGCCCGGCTGGGATGGCTTATCGTGATCGGCACCCTCCCCGCCGGTTTGGCTGGCTTGCTCTTTAAAGATGTCATCGAAGACGCATTCAATAACCCATTAGCTGCAGCTTGCTTCCTCCTGGCGACAGCTTTCCTTTTGTTCCTGGCTGAACGCAGCAGGCAAACCATCAAAACTATCGACCAGACCACCTGGAAAGATGCACTCATCATCGGTTTTTTTCAAACCTTCGCCCTCTTTCCGGGTCTATCTCGCTCTGGGAGCACTATAACCGGCGGGATGGTGCGAGGTCTGCAAAGGACTGCTGCGGCGAAGTTTGCCTTTCTGATTGCGTTGCCGATCATGCTCGCAGCAGGTCTTTCCGCTTCACTTGATCTTGCAGTACTTCCCGGTGCCAGAAGTTTGTTCTTGGTCTATCTGCCCGGCTTCATCACCTCAGCGGTCACAGGCTACCTCTCCATCGGATGGCTGCTTCGCTATCTTATGAGATATTCCCTGATCTCTTTTGCAGCTTACTGCGCAGGACTGGCATTGCTCACCTTCCTGGTCTTTTGGGCGCGGCTCTAAACGATGACGATTTTGTTACCCAGATCGACAAGACCTGGTCTTTTCCCTTTGAGGCAAATATTCGCTCGTAGGAAATTTATTTTACTCTTCTACTGGCTGGCGTTCACCCTTGCAGCCTGTACTGGAGGGCCAGAGTTGCTCACCGTTCCACCGCCTCTCCCTGTGCGCGTCGCCCTGCCGCCATCTTTAGAGCCAACGAGGGCTGCGCTGACAGCCTGTGCACGTAACCAGCCCGGGCTCGCACTTCTGGTCGAACCACATCCTTCGGCTTTTATCGACCTGAGCGAAGTCGATCTGGCCCTCTGGTTAGGGGATATGCCGGAATTCGCCGGGTTCGCCGCGCCGCTCACCCAGGAGCAAATCGTGCTGATCGTAAATTCTCGTAACCCGCTGGATAAGATCGATCCACGGACTCTCGCAAAAATCTTCTCGGGAGAGATCGCTACCTGGGAGCAGATCGGCATCCCTGTGGATGGCGAGATCACCCTCTGGATCTATCCCCAGGAGAACGAAATTCAGCATCTCATTGAGAGTGCGCTGTTGCAAGACGGCAGAATATCGCCAGCCGCGCTCATCGCTGCCGATCCTGAGATCTTATCGAAGAAAGTAGAAGACGACCACAGCGCGATCGGTTTCCTCCCGACTGCCTGGTTGACCTCCAGCGTGAAAGCCGTCGAGATCGAGGGGATTGAGATCGAACTTCCTGTCCTGGTTCTTGCAGCCAAAGAGCCCCAAGGGTTGACGAGGCAGTTCCTGGCCTGCCTTCAGGGACCTATCGGACAGCAGAACCTCGCAGCCTATTACCGGTCAAAATCTCCATAAATTAGATATCGTAATCAATTCGATGATCTGATCTTGCCACATCAATCATCAGGAGCCGATCTGAGAACCCCGTATAAATACGGAAATTGATCCTTAGGAAACGCGGATTCGAGCCTGGGATCCCAGATAAAATCCGCCGGGACGAGCCTGGGATATAGAAAACCATCGAGCAGGGTGAGCAGGTCGCTTTCCGCAGAGAGGATCAAATCGGTCTCAGCCTTAAGCAAGGATAGCATCACCCTGCGTCCGACCTCGTACGAATACCGGTCAACGTTGTTCTCCGGGTCTCGCTTGAAATCCTCGATGAAATCCCGCCAAAGTTTGAGCCGCGCGCTGAACTCGCGGGCAGCTTTTTTCTCCCAGGCAGCCTGCCATCTGGCGCGCAGGATATCGAGCTGCCTCTCGATCTGCCAGAATTCCGCCTCTTCTGAGGTTGATTCGACCAGCGCCCGGCTACATTTTCTCGCCAGCAGAACCCCTCCCAGCGTGAGGCTGGGAAACTGCACCCCGGAGGCCATCCGTCCGTTCAACTGCCAGTAGACATCGTCGGAAAGCAGATAGCGCTCCAGCAGATCCGCAGTCGCGCGTAAATACTCAAGTCCATAAACCGATGGGTGTGTCATGCGGACCTCTGCTATCCCTCGGACGATCCCGACAGAGAAGCCGGACTGAGCAGATGACGGCGAACATCCTGCAGGTGCATGGCATTATGACGGTAGATCAACTTCAGCAACCAGCCGATCTGCTGTTCTCCAAACCACGGATGGACGGCCGTCAGAGATAAATCTCGATCGTGCATCGTCTCGACCAGGTGTAGCGTCCTCTGGCGTGCCTGCCTGAACGATTCGAGCAACTCTTGAACCGGTATCCCATCTAATTTTCTAACTTCCGCCTGATTGAATTCATCGATATCTTTATCGAAGAGAAGCTGATCTCCAGATGTCAGCAGCTTTTCCAGATGGTGTTGATAGGCGTTTTCTGTCGCCACCAAATGACACAACACCTGACGGGTATTCCACCGGGGGCCATCGGGATAGATGACGCTTTCCAGCTGATCGCGGCTCAGAGATTCAAAGAAGGCGACGACTCGCTCTCCTTCTTCAAGCAACCTTCGATGGATATGTTCCAGGGCTTCGTTCAACTCGATCTCTCACCTTTCACAGCAACAACCGCAGGGGATTTTCGATGTATTTGGCGAGAGCTTGCAAGAAGCGCGCCGCCTCAGCGCCATCGCTCACCCGGTGATCAATAGTGATCGTGGCTTTCATCCTCAACCCGCTTCTGATCTCGCCATCCTGAACGACAGGAACTTCCAGGACAGAGCCAACAGCGAGGATGGCTGCTTCAGGAGGGTTGATGATCGCGGTGAATTGCTCGACATCGAACATGCCCAGATTGCTCACGGAAAACGTCGATCCTTCAATGTCATCTGAACGGACTTTCCCCTCGCGCGCCCGCGAGATAAGCATGCGCAATTCCCTGGAGATCTGCGACACCGATTTCAAGTCTGCGTCCCGGCAGACCACTGTGAGCAGACCGTTCTCCACGGCAACCGCCACACCGATGTTGATGTGTCCAAAGTGAATTATCTCCTGATTCGCTTCATCTAGTGCAGCATTCAAGTTTGGAAATTCCCTTAATGTGAGAGCGACGGCTTTGACAATGAAATCGTTCAGGGAAGTCTTCTGGTCTTCCGGCAGGAGGGCGTTTACCTGATTGCGCAGGGCGACCAGATCATCCACTTTATACTGGTGAGTCACATAAAATTGCGGCGCCTGTTGCTTGGATTGCACCATCCGCCTGCCGATCGCGGCGCGCAGTTTGCTGAGTGGGATCCTGCGGTCGGGTGGGATCTCGCCGGGAACAGGCACGAATACAGGAGGCGGAGCTTCGACAAGGACTGGGACAGGTTGAAACGCCTCGACATCCGATTTAAGGATCCGACCTCCGGGACCGCTTCCTCTCACCTTTCTGAGATCGATCCCCCGCTCTTCAGCGATCTTTCGGGCTAACGGTGAAGCGCGCACGCCTCCCGGAAGCCTGCCCTCTTCTTCTTCTACTTCGACCGGCATCACCTCAACGGGCTTTTCCTCTGCGACCGCTAGCGTTTCTCCTTCACCCTCAGCTTCAAGAGCGACAGCACCTTTCCCCAATAACGCCGTAACATCTATTTCCTCGCTCTTTTCACCGATGATGGCGATCGGCGTGTTGACCGGCACGACTTCCCCTTCCTTGACCAGATGCTTCCGCACCACACCAGAATAAGTCGATTCGACTTCTACCGTGGCTTTATCGGTTTCGATCTCGGCGAGCACCTGACCCTTCTCGACAACCTGGTCTTCGCCGACGATCCACTTCACGAGAGTCCCCTCCGCCATGTCGAAGCCCAGTTTGGGCATGATCACGATCTCTGCCATCAGAGCACCTCCTTCACGGCAGCCACCACATCCTCTACCTGGGGAAGCGCCATCTGCTCCAGGGTACGGTTATACGGCAAGGGCACTTCTTTTTGTGCAACTCTCTTGATCGGCGCATCGACGTAATCGAAGGCTTCTTCGTAAATGCGGGCAGCTACCTCCGCGCCCACTCCATAAGACTGCCAGCCTTCTTCCACAATCACCGCTCGATTGGTCTTCTTGAAGGAAGCGATGACCGGCTCCATATCCAGGGGTCTAAGGCAACGGAGATCGACGATCTCTACATCAATCCCATCTTTCGTCAGCTGCTCCGCTGCCTTCATAGATACTTCCAGCATCTTACTATAGGTCACCAGGGTCACATCCCGACCAGCCCTCTGGATTTTGGCTTTATTCAAGGGGATCGTATAATCCCCCTCGGGGACTTCACCGCGCACCTGGTAAAGCAAGGCGTTCTCGATGAATAAGACCGGATCATCGGAACGGATGGCTGATTTCAGCATCCCTTTGGCGTCTGCCGGGGTGCCTGGCGCGACGACTTTCAACCCTGGAAAATGGGCGAAAACGGCATCCGGGGTTTGAGAATGAGTCGCCGCAAGCTGGCGTCCACCGCCGCCAGGCGCCCGAATCACCATGGGGATGGTGAACTGGCCGCCGAACATATAGCGTAGTTTCGCTGCTTCATTGACGATGTGATCCATGGCCGCAAAAGCGAAATTGATCGTCATCAATTCTGCCACCGGGCGCAAGCCCGTCATTGCCGCCCCGATCGCCGCGCCAACGATAACTGCCTCGGAGATAGGTGTGTCGCGCACCCTTTTTTCACCAAAATGATCATAGAAGCCTCGGGTAACCGCATATGTCCCGCCCCACACGCCAACCTCCTCACCAAGGATGAACACGCGTTCATCGCGTTCCATCTCTTCCCAAAGCGCCTGGGAGATCGCCTCCCGCATAGTCATATGAGCCATCACATACCTCACCTGTTTCAAACTTCGGCATAGATATCTTCGAACAGAGCTTCCGGCGGCGGTTCCGGACTCGACTCGGCGAACTCAACAGCATCCTGGACCTCAGCCTCTACTCGCATCTCGAGATCATCGAGCTCGTCCGCAGTCCCTATCTGGTTGTCAAGCAGATACTTCCGATAGATGCCGATCGGATCTTCGGCCTGCCATTTTTCCACTTCCGTCTTTTGCCGATAACGTTCCGGATCGCCCATCGAGTGACCGCGGTAACGGTAGGTCACCACTTCCAGGAAGAATGGACCCCTCCCAGAACGAACGAATGCGATGTGTTCATCCGCTGCTTTTCTGACTTCTACCACATCCATCCCATTGATGCGTTCATTGGGGATGTTATAGCCTTCCGCCTTCTGACGGATCTCGGTGACCGCAGAAGCGCGCGCAACAGAAGTCCCCATGCCATACTGGTTATTCTCACAGACCCATAACACGGGCAAATCCCAGACCCGAGAAAGGTTCATCGCCTCGTGAAAGAAGCCAATGTTCGTTGCCCCATCCCCGAAAAAGCAAATGGTGATGCCATCGTTTCCCTGATACTGATCCCCCAGGGCAAGCCCGGCTGCGATGGGCAGATGAGCTCCGACCACCGCATGACCTCCCCAAAAGTTCTTTTCAACATCAGCCATATGCATGGAACCCCCTTTCCCCTTCGAAGTCCCTGTGATTTTTCCAAGCAGCTCCGCCATAACCTGTCGGGCTGGGATACCGACATTGATCGCCACCCCATGATCCCGGTAGGCAGTGATGACCCTGTCCTGTGGTTTCCGCGCGGAGATAATCCCTGTGCTCACCGCTTCCTGACCAATATAGAGGTGCAGGAACCCGCCAATTTTTCCTTGTTGATAAAGTTCCGCCGACTTTTCTTCTAAACGGCGGATCAGAACCATTTGATGATAGAGCTCCAGATACTCTGATTTATCCATCGAGATTGATAACCTCCAACAAGTCGATCTTCACGCAAAATAACACCGGGTACTCCCCGGCGTTTCTTTGAATTAAATGATTTTAATGGGACAGCGTCCAGAAAATTATACCAGACCGATTAACTCCCTCCACCCCACCCGATCTCCTCTGCCGCAGCGAAAATGTCCGTTGCAGAGATGATCCCCACCAGTTCTCCATCCTCGTTCATCACCGGCATGTGATGGATGTTATGTTCCTGCATCTTTATAGAACATTCCTTCAGGGTCCAGTCCGGCCGGGCGGTGAAAACAGGCGCTGTCATGATCTCCCTCACGCGAGTCTCTACCGGATTGCGTTCTGCAGCGATGATCTTGTCACGGATATCCGTGCTGGTGATGATACCATAAGTCAAGTTGTCCTCGGTAATGTTCACGATCAAACTATGGACATTGCGTCGGCGCATAAGTGTGAGGGCGTATGAAACCGCTGTGTCCGGGTCCACCACAAGCACCGGGCTGCTCATCCAATCTTTGACGCGATCGGGCATATTGACCTCCTCTGGCAAAAGGGTTCGATTTGGTCTAATTTTATCATGTGCACCTCCCAATCATCGTGCCCATCGCCAATAATAGGGCGTTGGCGGTTGGATTGGACTGTCAGTCGACAATTGCAGCCAGGCAGTGTCCCTCCGATTTCGAGCAGATGTCGAGAAGAATTCGGCTGTTTCAAGTGATAGAATTTACCTGATGACAGAATTCACGAGGGAAACTTCCTGATCGGGTTTTGCGCTCTATAATAGGAAGCCATTATCGAATTTGCTCTAATTCCGGAATATGCAGGAACGCTTTTCCCACTTCTCTCGGACGCGACCATGACTCAAAATCCGCTTCTATCCATCACTTACCCGCTCAGCGCCCTGTTAATCTTCACCCTGGCTATTGGGCTGGGTATTTATCTCACCAGGCGCTTTTCTCTGGGATGGCGATTGTACTGGATCGGTGCGGTCACCTTTCTCCTCTCTCAGGTTGGGCATATCCCTTTCAACCTTTTCTTGACCCGCATGTTCCAGTCAGGAGCTCTCCCCACTCCGCCAGATCAATGGCTGCCAGCTTTCAATGCGCTCATCCTGGGCATCAGCGCGGCGGTATTCGAGGAATTCACTCGCCTGATTGTCCTGCGCCTGTGGGTGAAAGCCGACCGGGGTTGGGGACATGCCCTGGTTTTTGGCGCCGGGCATGCCGGGATAGAAGCGATGCTGGTAGGCGGGATCATCTTCTACAGCTTCATTGTCATGACAACCCTTCAAGGTAGAGACCTGGCAGCGGTGGTTCCTCAGGAGCAACTGCCTTTGCTCGAAGCACAAATCGAAGCTTACTGGACGGCGACATGGTATGATTCACTCCTGGGATTCGTGGAACGGGCATTGACAATCCCGGTTCATTTGTATCTCGCCGTTCTGGTGATGCTTTCTGTGGCGAGGAGGGAATCCCGCTGGCTAATGCTGGCTCTCATCTGGCATACGCTTGTGGATGCAGTTGTGGTGTTCGTCGTGAGTAAATGGGGTGCTTACGCTGCTGAAGGGGTATTGGCAGCTTTCACTGCCGGCAGCATTTCGTTGATCTTCTTCCTGCGTGAAAGATTTCCATCCGGTGCGCCAGTCGAGATGTCCGTAATTGAACCGGCGCCAGCCACAACAACCCCAGAGGCACACTTGCCTCCGATCGAAGAGTCATCCGAAACCATTCGAAAGACACGTTACTTCGACGAACCATGATCAAGACACATCAGCTCTCCAAACAATTTGGCTCTGTCCTCGCAGTCCAGGATCTCACTGTAGACATTGCCGAAGGCGAGGTATTCGGTTTTCTCGGACCTAACGGAGCAGGCAAAACCACAACGGTGAGGATGCTCACTAGCCTGATCAAACCGACCTCGGGAAAAGCCTGGGTCAACGGTTATGAGCTTGGCAAGCAAGATCATGATATCCGGCGCTCCGTTGGGCTTCTCACGGAAATACCGGGCTTATATGAAAACTTGAGCGCTGAACGCAACCTGCAGATCTACGCCACCCTCTACGAAGTCTCGAACCCGGCTCAACAGATAGAAAAATACTTAGACCTGCTGGGGCTTTGGGCACGAAGAAACGATGCCGTCGGTACATTCTCGAAGGGGATGAAGCAAAAACTTGCCATTGCCAGGGCGTTGTTACACGAACCGCGCACCGTTTTCCTCGATGAACCGACTGCCGGGCTGGATCCCGAATCAGCCCATCTGGTCAGAGAATTTATCCTGGAGATCAAGAAAGAGGGGCGTACAATCATCTTATGCACCCATAACCTCGACGAGGCAGACAAATTATGCGATCGGATCGCGGTGATCAAGACCAGATTGCTCGTGGTGGACTCGCCTGCCCGCCTGAGAACTCAGGTCTTTGGTCGCAAAGTGGTCTTCCACCTGCGCACCGGTGATGAGAAATTTCTGGCGAAAGTCAAAACTGTCCCGGGTGTCAAGGATGCGCGCATGCTCGACAGCAAACTGGTTGTTACGGTCGACGAACCGGAACAGACGAACCCGGACCTGGTGCGACTGCTCGTCTCGGAAGGCGCTGACATTCAATTCGTTGGCGAGCTGCGCCGATCTCTCGAAGATGTCTATCTCCAACTGGTGAAGCAGATATGACTCTCAAAACATCAGCCAGAAAGATTTGGGCGATCACCACCAAAGAGTGGGCGGAGGTCTTCAAGAACAAATATGTCTTGTTCACAGTCGCTTTCTTGCCCCTTTTGATGACCGCTATCCCGTTAGGCATCATCTACGGCACCCGGGAAAGCTCAGATTTCAGCTCAGCTACCAGCGATATGCCGGCTCAGTTCTCTGCCATGTGTCCAGCCGGGCTGGGTGATGGCGAATGCTTTCAGATTTTCCTCGTGAGTCAATTCATGCTCATGTTCATGATCATCCCCCTGGCTATCCCGGCTGCCATCGCCTCATACTCGATCGTCGGAGAAAAGGTCAATCGGAGTCTCGAGCCCTTGCTGGCGACACCCATCAAAACGATCGAGCTGCTGGTGGGAAAGACCCTGGCTGCCATCATCCCGGCACTGATCGCCACCTGGATCGGCTTTGCCATCTTCCTTATCGGGACCTGGATGCTGATCGGGAACAGCGCCGTGCTGGCAGCGTTCGTGGACCTGCGCTGGATCATCGCAATCTTCATCGCAGGTCCATTAATGGCGCTCTCGGCGGTGACATTCAGTGTCATTGTGTCCTCCCGCGTGAATGACCCGCGCATCGCGGAACAGGTCTCGATGATCATCATCCTGCCGCTCTTGGGGATTTTCTTCGGTCAAATGGCCGGTTTATTCGTGCTCAACCGGCAGGTCATCGGGTATCTGGTGCTTGCGCTCTTCCTCCTGGACAGCTTTCTCGTATACCTTTCCGTGCAGCTCTTCCAAAGAGAAACCATCCTCACCCGCTGGAAATGACCAATATGGTGGTTTTCAAGTACCTGGCAATCATCACATGCTTACTTGGTGCTTGCTTTTTCAATGTGCAAACGCAGCCATTGCAGCTCTCGAACTCCGGCAATGATGTTTCTCTTGCAGTGAACAATCAAGAATCCGAAGAAGAAGAGCTGCAGCTAAGGTTGAAGAGGAACTTTGGTTACTCTTCAGGGAGCGGCAAGATTCAGGGGACTTTCACGCTCACCGCGACATCGAATGTGGATTTGGAGCGTGTCAGGTTCTTCATCGATGGGAAGCTGATGGCGGAGGTCACCGAACCCCCATTCCAGTTGAGGTTCAACACGGGAGAATTTGCCCTCGGAGAGCATCTGATCGAAGCCGTTGGGACAACCCGCGCGGGACAGGATGTCAGATCGAACCGGATCCGTGTCGAGTTCGTCACACCCGAAGAGGGCTGGCAAACTGCGTTGCGCATCCTTGTCCCTGTGCTGGTGATCCTGGGTCTGGCGATGGTTGTCTCATTCGGGCTAACCTTCTTCGCAGGCCGTGGCAGGAAGTCCCAGCTTGCTTTGGGAGCTCCGCGGAATTATGGCCTGCTGGGCGGAGCGATCTGTCCGAAATGCCATAGACCGTTCGAACTACATCTATTCGGTATCAATCTCATGGTCGGGAAGCTCGATCGCTGCCCGTATTGTGGCAGATGGAGTCTGGTGCGCCGCGCCACGCTGAATGAACTGCGCCTGGCGGAGAAAGCAGAATTACAGCCGGCGACCAGCGCTCGAGATAGAGAAGCTGTCGAAAAAGACGAAACCCTTAGCCAAGAGCTCGAGGATTCGCGTTACCTGGATCTTTAGATCACGATCAACATCTAAGGAGGTGCTCGTGTCTTGGGGAGAAAGCTTTCGGATGAGACTGGGCTGTTCGATCGCGGTCATTTTTTCGACCCTATCGCTGGCATCTTACCCAACATATGCTCAAACAAAGACACTGCTGCTCTCGACAGGAGATCTGACCCATCCTGCTGTCGATTTCGGGATCGGTGCCATCCAGCAAGCGCGTCTGAGAGCCAGTGACCTGCGGCAGCTGGACGAATTCGGCTGGTCTGTGGCAATCGATAAAGACACCGCGGTGATCGGAGCCCGCAACGCAGATCCAGATCTCGGTGACGGGATCATCAACAACGCTGGAGCTGCCTATGTCTTTCGTTTCGATGGGCTCTCCTGGACGCAGGAAACCCGTCTGGTCGCTGATGATGCCAGTCCTGGCGACTCATTCGGAGTTTCTGTGGCGATCTGGGGAGATACCATCGCGGTCGGTGCTACTGGGCGCGATCAAAATGGCATCACTGACGCAGGCGCAGTTTACCTGTTTCGCAGGTGGGGGGGTGAATGGAAGCAATTCTCCAGGTTGCTCGCTGCGGACCCTGCCTCTGAGGATAATTTCGGCAGCGCCATCGCTCTACACAAAGACACTCTGGTGGTTGGCGCAAACAGCAAAGATCTTCTGACTATACCGGATGTCGGGGCAGCTTATGTCTTCATCAACAGAGGTAACTCTTGGGACCAGAAGGCAAAATTGCTCCCTCCCGATCCGTTCCCAGGCGGTTATTACGGGACATCCGTAGCCGTCTCCGATAAAAATATTGTGATTGGCGAAACACAAGCCAATCCCTTCGGCTTGCGAGGCGATGGTTCGGTGTACGTATATGAAGGCAGCGGTCGGCATTGGTCGCTCAGTGGCAGGCTATCTCTGGATGATGGACGTCGGGGAGATTTCTTCGGCAATGTAGTTGCCTTATCCGGAGAGAGGCTTGTCGTAGGAGCAGTATTTCGAGAGGTCGACCAGCTGACCAACTCTGGGGCAGTTTATGTCTTCGAGCGATCTGGATCGGAATGGAACCTGAAGGCGGAGCTGACCGCTCCAGACGCGCAGGATTTCGATCGTTTTGGCGAGTCGCTGGCTGTGTCAGGTGACGTGATCGTTGTCGGTGCCAGGGACAAAAGCCAGGCTGGGCTTTCCACTGCCGGCGCGGTGTATATCTTTTCCAGACAGGGTAGAGCATGGAGCAATCCGGTGAAGATCGTGGCAGATACTGTCAATGCCGGTGATTACTTCGGAAACGCGGTGGCGATCTCTGGAGAACGCCTGATCGTTGGGGCAATCGGAAGAGATCCGCTGAATTTGCAACAGGCTGGAGAAGCATTTGCATATAAGATCCAGTCAGTGCTGCTCCCGGAGACAGGATTCCCCCCTGATCGAACCACACTGCTCAAAACCCAACCAGCTGATAAAGTATATGCCGAGATGGACGAACTCCGCCTCGAGATCCCAAAACTTGGGTTGGCAGCCGAGATCGTCGGTGTCCCGCGGAGCGGCGATGGCTGGGATGCAACCTGGCTCTGGGATCGGGTCGGTTATCTGGAAGGAAGCGCTTTTCCAACCTGGCAGGGAAACACCGCTCTGGCAGCCCATGCGTACCTGCCCAATGGTGAACCAGGTCCTTATCACGGACTTGACCGCCTCAGGTTTGGTGACCAGATCGTTCTCCACGCCTGGGGATGGAATTATGTCTACGAAGTCAGACGAGTATTGAATGTGCTTCCGCAGGATCTGAGTGTATTGGCACACGAAGAACTGGACTGGGTGACCCTGATCACCTGCGAAGATTTCGATGTGCGCACCGCGAAATTTAACCAGCGCCTGGTTGTTCAGGCAGTCCTGATCAGGGTCAATGGCGATTGATTCAGTACATTTGTACATCGGAAGTGTGACAGTTGGCACTGGTAAGAGACAGAGGGAAAACCGATAATGAGGATAGTAAATATCATACAGAGGTCGATACCCTGACTCACTCTCAGGAGGTTTCGCAATGCCCGTTAAGGGATGGATTGAAGTTAACGAGTTATATTGTAAAGGGTGTGAGCTGTGTGTCAGCGCCTGCCCCCAGAACGTCCTTGCCCTGGATAACAGCAGATTGACCCCAAAGGGATATCATCCTGTTTTTCTGAATTCCGAAGGATGCACTGGCTGCGGTATCTGCGCCATCGTCTGCCCTGAGGCAGCCCTCACAGTATTCCGGGAAATTCCAGCGCGGCGGGTTGCCGCAGCCACGTAGGAGTCTGGCTATGGCAAAAGAATTATTGAAAGGAAATATCGCCATCGCTGAAGCTGCCATTCGGGCGGGTCTGGAAGCGTATTTCGGATATCCGATCACGCCTCAAACGGAGCTTCTGGAATGGTTCTCGTTAAGGATGCCCGAATTAGGGCGGACTTTTCTCCAGGCGGAGAGCGAATTAGGTGCCATTAACATGGTCTATGGGGCAGCCTGCACCGGCGCCAGGGTGATGACCTCATCTTCGAGCCCTGGGATAAGCTTGATGATGGAAGGGATCTCGTATATCGCTGGCACTGAGGTGCCGATCGTTCTGGTTGATGTCATGCGGGGAGGGCCTGGACTGGGCAATATCGCCCCTTCACAGGGAGATTACAATCAGATAGTCCATGGAGGCGGGCATGGGGATTACCATCCACTCGTCCTGGCTCCTGCCAGCATTCAAGAGGCGATCGATCTGACCGTCGAAGCGTTCGATCTGGCAGAGAAATATCGGGCGATCGTGGTGATCCTGGTCGACGGGAGCCTGGGACAGATGATGGAACCGGCGGAACTGCCCCCCATGCGACCGATCAGGCGGGAACGGCCTGACTGGGCAGTCACCGGCGCCGAAGGACGCGAACGGCGTATCCTCTCTTCCATTTATCTCGATCCAGAGGAAGAGGAAAAGACAAACCTCCGCCTGTTAGAACGCTGGGCTCAGATCGAAGCCAATGAGGTGCGGTACAAAGGCTATTACCTGGACGACGCCGAGTATGTCGTCATTGGTTTTGGCACAGCGGGCAGGGTTGCCCTTTCAGCGGTGCGGGCTGCGCGCGCAGAGGGGCTGCCAGTAGGTCTCTTGAGGCCGATCAGCCTGAGTCCATTCCCCTACGCGGTCATCAACGATCTCAGCCGTCAGGTGAGGGCGATGTTGGTCGTCGAGATGAACGCCGGTCAGATGTTGCAGGATGTCCTCCTGGCGGTCGAGGGCAGAGTGCCAGTGGAGTTCTTTGGCCGGCTTGGCGGGGTCGTGCCATTTCCCGACGAGGTATTGGACGAGATCCACAGGCTCGATAAAGCCCCAGTAGCCTGGTCTCTCGATCCCCGCAAGACCTGGCTCAGGCGGATAGAACACAGTAAGTCGTAATTGAGGAGGAAAGCTTCCATGATTACAACCCCCGTCGAGACCGTATATAAGCGACCAGCCACCTTCACCGATGTGCCCACCCATTATTGTCCAGGGTGCACCCACGGCGTTGCTCATCGGTTGATCGCAGAAGTTCTGGAAGAGATGAACCTGCAATCGAAGACGATTGGGGTCGCTTCGGTCGGATGTTCGGTTTTTGCATACAATTATTTCGATTGTGACTTCGTCGAGGCTGCCCATGGCCGTGCCCCTGCCATGGCAACCGGCATAAAACGTTCCCTTCCTGACCGGATTGTCTTCACCTACCAGGGCGATGGCGACCTGGCATCGATAGGGATGGGAGAGATCGTACACGCGGCAGCCCGAGGCGAGAATATCACGGTCATCTTTATTAACAACGCCAACTACGGCATGACGGGTGGCCAGATGGCGCCAACCACCCTGCCGGGACAAAAGACGACTTCTTCGCCATACGGGCGGGATGTCGAGCAGATGGGCTTTCCGATCAAGACCGCCGAGCTGCTCGCAACGCTGGATGGGGCAGGTTATGTCGTCCGTCGCAGTCTTCACGATCCGAAGAACATCCGGCTGGCAAAAAAGGCGATCCGACTTGCGTTCGAGACCCAGGTGCGGGGATTGGGTTTCTCTCTCGTGGAATTGCTTTCCACCTGCCCGACGAACTGGGGGATGTCCCCAGCTGAATCCCTGCGGTGGGTTGAAGAGCACATGATCCCGGTCTTCCCCATTGAGGATTTCAAAGTTCATTCGAGGTTTTCTCAAATCAGGGTGTGATCCCGAAAGGATGAAGGATGCAAACAGAGATCGTCATTGCAGGATTTGGTGGACAGGGCGTGTTATTCGCCGGGCAGGTTCTGACCTACGCGGCGATGGATGCCGGCAAAGATGTAACCTGGATCCCGTCTTATGGGCCGGAGATGCGCGGGGGCACCGCCAACTGCACGGTGATCATCGCCGATGAGGAGATCGGTTCCCCTCTGGTGCGCAATCCCAAGGCTGTCATCGCCATGAATCTGCCTTCGCTGGATAAATATGAACCTCTGGTGGCGCATTCCGGTGTGCTGATCGTCAATGCCTCGCTCGTCAACCGCGAAACGCAGCGAGATGACCTCCATGTCGTCTATATTCCAGCCAATGAGATCGCGGAAGAGTTGGGGGACAGACGACTGACGAACATCGTCATGGTGGGAGCGCTGTTGGAAGAGATGCCGGTTTTGTCTCTGGAGTCTGTCGAAAAGGCGCTGGAGGAACACCTGCCTGAGAGGCATAAACATCTCCTGGATCTTAACGTGAAAGCCCTCCAGGCTGGAGCCAGATTCGTCCGAGAGAACATCAAGGAATCTCAGGTCAAGTGAGCTGATTTCTCCGCCTGTTGAGATCTGATTATAAAGACGGTTCTCAGAGGATGGCTTCTCCGAGAACCGTCTTTTTTAGGAAGGGAAGCTGGATTACTTGTCCTCTAAAATACTCACACCTTTATGTTTTAAAGCAGCGTGTGCCGCAGATAACCTGGCAACAGGCACCCGGAATGGAGAGCAGCTGACGTAATTCTGTCCAATTACATGGCAGAACTCGATCGACTCTGGATCTCCACCATGTTCTCCGCAGATCCCAACTTCGAGGTCGGGTCTGGTCGTGCGGCCTTCCTCTACGCAGATCTTCATCAAGCGACCAACCCCCTCCCGGTCGATGGTCTGGAATGGGTTCTTCGGGAGGATGCCCTCTTCGACATATTTCAGCAGGAAATTGCGTTCAGCGTCATCGCGGCTGTATCCATAAGTCATCTGGGTCAGATCGTTCGTACCAAAGGAGAAAAACTCAGCCACACTGGCGATCTCGCCGGCTGTGAGGGCAGCCCGGGGGATCTCGATCATCGTCCCGAATTTATAGGGGAAGTCGACGCCCTTCTCATTCATCACCTGCCGGGCGATCTCGACCAGCCGGGGTTGGATCACATTGAGCTCATTGACCGTGCCGGTGAGCGGGATCATGACCTCTGGTTTGGCGTGCACACCCCGTAGGGTGACGTTTGCCGCTGCCTCGAAGATCGCCCGAACCTGCATTTCGACGATCTCGGGCATCATGATGCTCAGTCTGATACCGCGTAAACCCATCATGGGATTGCTCTCATGGAGTGCGCGCACACTTCTGAGGAGTTCCTCTCTCTCAGTCAGGCCTTCCACTTCACCTTTGACACGCATCGTGATGACATCCTCGAGCAGCTCTTCTTGCGAGGGCAGAAATTCGTGGAGAGGTGGATCGATTAACCGGATGATCACCGGGTATCCGTCCATGGCTTCGAACAAGCCCTCGAAGTCCGAACGCTGGTAGGGAAGCAGTTCATCCAGGGCAGCTTTACGGTCCGCGCTGGTCTTCGCCAGGATCATTCTCTGGACGATCGGAAGGCGTTCCGGTTCGAAGAACATATGCTCGGTGCGGCAGAGCCCGATCCCGACTGCACCATAGGATCGGGCGCGCCTTGCGTCGGCAGGATAATCTGCATTCGCCCAGACCTGTAAACCGGTCGTCGGCCAGCCTGGAGGAGCCTGGCGGATGCCTGGCGTGGCACAGATCTCATCCGCCCACTTCAAGAGCGTGAGAAGGTCGGTTTGTTCTTCAAGGGTTGGAGCAATGGTTGGGATCTTCCCCAGGAACACTTCACCGCTCGTCCCATCTACGGAAACCCACTCACCTTCTTTTACGACCTTTCCATCGACGCTCATCTGCCTGTTTTCCAGGTCGATGCGGATCATGGCAGCCCCGACGACACAGGGTACGCCGAACTGTCGAGCCACAACCGCCGCATGAGAAGTCGCACCCCCTTCACTTGTCAGAATCCCTTTAGCAGCGAGCATACCGTGGACATCATCGGGCTTGGTAAACGGGCGAACCATGATCACATCCTGGTGCTCCTCCTTTGCCATCCTCTCCGCAGTATCAGCATCGAAATAAACCCGACCGACAGCCGCTCCCGGGGAGGCATTCACACCCGTGGCATACAGGTTGCCCTCTTTGCGTGCCAGCTCCTTCGCCCTGAGGTCAAATTGCGGATGGAGAAGCGTGTCCACATCCTCTGGTCGGATGCGCAGGATGGCTTCCTCTTTCGTAATCAAGCCTTCATTGGCCATATCGACAGCCATTTTCACCGCAGCCTTTGCGGTCCGTTTGCCTGTCCTGGTTTGCAACATCCAGAGATGACCTTTTTCGATGGTGAACTCCACATCCTGCATGTCGCGGTAATGGCGCTCGAGCCGGTCACAGATTTCCAGGAACTGCTGGTACACATCAGGCATCTCCTTAGCCAGGTTTTCGATCTTCTCGGTGTTGCGGATACCCGCAACGACATCCTCACCCTGGGCGTTCAGCAGGTAATCACCATACATCTTTTTCTCGCCGGTTGCGGGATCGCGTGTAAACGCCACACCGGTGCCCGACTCCCAGCCCATATTGCCAAACACCATGGTCTGGATGTTTACGGCAGTCCCCAGATCATGGGGGATCCCTGCCGCATTCCGATAATCCACGGCTCGTTTTCCGTTCCAGGATTTGAAGACCGCTTCCGTCGCCAGGCGTAACTGTTCATAAGGGTCTTGAGGAAAATCAAATCCCTTATGCTCTCGCACCACCTTTTTAAAGAGATCGACCAGATATTTCCAGTCTTCTGCGGTGAGCTCGGTATCGGACTTCACGCCTTTCTTCTGTTTGTATTCTTCGAGAGGGACTTCGAAGGCTTCATCGGGGATACCCAAGACGACTTCACCAAACATCTGGACCAACCGCCGATAAGCATCGAATACAAAGCGTTCATCACCGGTTAATTTGACCATTCCAGCCGCAGTCTCGTCATTCATGCCAATGTTGAGGACCGTATCCATCATCCCCGGCATGGAGAATTTCGCTCCAGAACGGCAGGAAACGAGCAGCGGATTTTCCGCGTAGCCGAACCTTTTTCCGGTGATCTCCTCTACTTTCTTCAAGGCAGCCAGCTCCTCCTCCCACATCCCCGGCGGAAATTGACCCCCGCTGGCCAGATAGGCGTTGCACGCTTCCGTTGTCACTGTGAAACCAGGAGGAACCGGCACCCCAGCCCGGGTCATATCTGCCAATCCAGAGCCCTTGCCTCCCAGAAGAGCACGGACACCATCCCAATTTCCTCCTACAGCCTTCTCAGCCTCCTCGACCTCGCTGAATAGATAGACCCATTTCTTTTCTGTCATAACGACCTCCTTGAAGGAATTCGATAAAAAATGATTGCTTTTATTATGATGGTCAAGAACGGGGTATAGTTTACCACTTTGAGATAATGATCTCCAAACAAATTTACCTCGAACAGGCCGATCGTCCGATTGAGTCAGGAAGTTCATCACATGGCACATTTTTTATTACAAATTTATCTAAGTTTGCAAGAATGATAGGATTGCTGATTGACTCGCTGATCGAGAATATGCTACAATCCTCATAAGATCCGAAAAAGGTAAACCCGGTGAAAGCCGGGGGCGCAAAGCCATGGGTCTACAGCCATCAAAAGATGGCTATGATCGCCAGGCCGCCGAGATCGCTTCAATTTTGTCCTTGCGTGTCTCAGGCCTGGCTACACCAGGCCTGAGTTTTTTGTAGACAACGACGCTGGAGAAGAAAATATGGACCGCAGAAAAATCTTGCTTATCGGGCGGAAGATCCCAACCCTTTTGTTCATCCTCATTCTGCTGGCCTCTTTGACGATGTCAGCGCCCACACGTAGGGAGGAAATGCATTCGGTCATCATCCAGGGTGAAGATGTAGAGAGAATAGCCCAATTGGTAGAAGGGTATGGTGGGCGAATAACTTCCAAACTGCCAATCATCGACAGCGTCGGGGCGATTGTACCGGAATCGGCTGTTCATTTGCTCAGCTCCTGCTCCGAAGTAACAGCCATCTATCCCAACGCCAGAGTGGAAGTCACTGGCCGTAAAGACAAAATCCCTGCAACGGATTATCCGGATGTGGTAGGAGCCGATTACGCCTGGGATCGGGGTGTTCTGGGCAGCGGTGTGACGGTCGCTATCCTGGATACGGGATTGGGGAATCACCAGGGCATAGAGAAATCCATCAGTGGCAAGAGGAAGGATCGCATCGTTGGATGGGTCGATTTCGTTGAGGGCAGCCGCCACCCCAGAGATCCGAACGGTCATGGCACGCATATCGCTGGCATCATCGCCAACAGTCAGAAGGGGCTTGACAATGAATGGAATGGGATCGCACCAGGTGTGAGCCTGGTCGGTGTACGTGTCCTGGATGAGAACGGGTTTGGCACTTACGAGCAGGTCATTCAGGGGCTACAGTGGGTGATCGACCATAAAGATCAATATAACATCAAGGTCGTGAATCTCTCGCTGGTGGCGAGTGTGCAATCGCCATATTGGGCAGACCCCCTCAATCAGGCTGTTATGCAAACTTGGGCGCAGGGTATCACCGTCGTCGTGGCAGCTGGAAACGGTGGACCGGGAGCGATGACTATCGGCGTACCGGGAAATACCCCTTATGTGATTACAGTGGGCGCTTTTACGGATAACTACACGCCACTTGACTGGAGCGATGATTATCTGCCGCCTTTCTCAGCTGCTGGACCGACATTGGATGGGTTTGTCAAACCCGATCTCATCGCACCCGGCGCACACATTGTATCGACTATTCCTCCCCATAGCCGCCTGGAGCAGGCTCACCCTGAGAACAGCATGCCCAAAGGATACTTCTGGATGGCTGGCACATCTCAGGCAGCTGCAGTGACTTCAGGAGTTGCTGCGCTCATCCTCTCCCATCACCCGGATCTCTCTCCGGATAAGGTGAAATTCCGGTTGATGAACTCGGCTTTCCCCTGGATAGATTTAAACACCACAGAAGCGCTTTACAGCATGTGGCAACAAGGCGCTGGCCGGGTGAACGCCCCGGACGCCATCTTCGCCGATACCGAGGGAGTAGCCAATCAAGGCCTGGATATTGGCGCAGATCTTAACAATGAAGAACATTTCGAGGGTTATTCCTATTACGATGAAACCAATGGCGAATTTAGATTACGCGGGATCTTCGGTGATTGGGCTGGTGGATACGGCGCCTGGGCTGGAGACTATCAGGCATTAAGCGGGGGTTATGGCGCCTGGGCAGGCGGTTACGGAGCCTGGGCGGGCGGCTATGGCGCCTGGGCAGGCGGTTACGGAGCCTGGGCTGGTGGCTATGGTGCCTGGGCGGGCGGTTACGGAGCCTGGGCTGGTGGCTATGGCGCCTGGGCGGGTGGATACGGAGCCTGGGCGGGCGGCTATGGCGCCTGGGCCGGGGGTTATGGCGCATGGGCTGGATCCTATGGGGATCCCAGCTTCGCCGAGAGGTTCACCACCTGGCGCGATGAATTTGGTAACTGGTCCGATATCATCCCCTGGACTGGTAACTGGAACGATTTCGATGGTTAATGAGTGATCAGGGAATCTACTTGCGCCAGTGACAACCGGTCAAGCAAATGATTGACTAATGCCAGGTCTCTTTGTGCGCCGAGTTGCATAAAAAGGGACCTGGCTTGATTCAGGTATATGGTCGCCCGAGCAAGATTTCTCTGTATCAGGCAAACGTGTCCCAATTCGAGGCAGGTCCTGCCAGTCTCGAGTTTTTCACCCGCTGATTCCAGGATGGCTTTACTTTCCAGTAGCTGTGCAAACGCTCGCTCGTGCTCTCCTTTACGGTGTGCCAGGCGACCTTCCAGGCGCAGAAGCCTTCCGAATTGAACCGCCGTGTCACTGCCCGGGTTCTGGCTGGATTCCATTGCCTGGCGTACCCTGATCAACCAGGCTTCCGCTTTCGAAAGATCGCCGCTTGCGAGGCTGTTCTCAATGATGTATTGCATGGCATCGATCAGGTTGTCTTTAGATCCAAGCGCGTCGAATTCACGGTAACTGAACTCTAAAAGTTGCTCGCTTTCAGCGAAGTGGTTCGAGGCAGATTTCAAACGCCCGAGATAAAGACAGGCAAGCGCCAGATAGAAACGATGCCCGATGCGCCGGGCTTTTACGCGCGCCTCTTCCAGGAAGCTTTCCGCAGCCGTCAGATCTCCCCGGTCTAGTTTCACCAGCCCAATATTGATGTTCGCAAGGATGATCCCCTCAGCGTCGCCCACTCTTTCTAGCATGTTGATGCCCTGGAAAAAATATTCCTCTGCCTCCGCGTATCGCCCCGCCATCATGCTGAGCAGGCCAAGATTGTTTGTCAATCTCGCCACACCCGAAAGGTCTCCGAACATCTTCCGCAATGCCAGGCTGCTGGAGACGTGGTGGATGGCTTCTTCGTAAGCTCTGCGTTGGTATGCCAGCGCCCCGATACGGTTGTGCAGCGAGGCGACCACATCGTAATATTCGGATCCCTCGACGAGCGCTAAGCCGGAGCGTAATACCTTCTCCGCCTCGTCGAAGTTTCCGCGCAGAAAATGGATCCACCCAAGGTCGTTAAGTATCTCTGCTTTCGATGCAGGCGATAGAAAAGCTGTTCTTCCCAATGCCCGGCTGGCTTCCACCAGATGGTGTTCCGCCACCTCAAAATCTCCCTGGCGTTCATAGGTTTGGGCGATCTTTCGGTGAATCATGCTACGGACTCTGACATCCGCATGTGGCAGCTGCTCCTCGACCGAGTGAAGCGCAGAATGATAATATTTTCTGGCTTGCTCATATTCACCGATAAAGGTGAGCACATCCCCTAATCCGATCCACACCTGTCGCTCCTGTTCTGGTGTGTGCTCAACCTTTGGCAGCAAAGCCTCGGCATCTAAATAATACTTTCTCGCCTGGGTAATGGCATAATCCCGGACAGATTTACTACCCGCCAGGAGGAGATAATGTAAAGCCTTGTCTAACTTATCTGTCCGCATGAAATGACCTGCCAGTACCTCAACATGCCCATCCAATCGATCAGCATATATCCTTTCGATAGCTTCTCCGACAGCCTGATGGAGTTTCTTCCGGTCATCACGCAATAGAGTACGATAAAGCGCATCTGCGGTCAGAATGTGCCTGAAGGCGTATTCGTCCTCCTGAGCGCCTTCGCTCCGATTGATGAAAGCTTTGGCAGTGAGATCGTCCAATGCAACTTTCAGTTGACCTTTGCTCACATCTCCAAGGATATCCTCAAGCATTCGGGAGGTAAAATGGCGACCGATCACCGCGCCGATCTTCAGGACCTGGCGTTCCAGGGAGTTGAGTCGGTCGACTCGGGCGAGGATCAGATCCTGCAAATTAGCCGGGATGTGTGAACCTTCCAGTGTCAGGCTTTCATTGAATTTCCAGGAGCCATTCTCTTTGACGATCACACCCTGGTCGATATACATGCGCAGCGTTTCTTCTAAAAAGAAGGGCACGCCATTTGCCTGAGCCAGGATCCGATCGCGCAGTTTTCGCGGAACCGCCTGACCACCCAGGAGCGAGACAAGCAGTTGCTCGCTCTGTCTTTCGGTCAACCCATGAAGCTGAACCAGGTGGAAACGATCTTGTAATTGTGTTCCTCCCCGCTGGATTATCTCTATTATCCTGTCTTTGAAGTCGGGTCGGGAGAGAGCCAGGATCATGACAGGCAAACGCTCGAGCCCGGCAACCAGATAAGATAACAGGTCTAGAGAAACATCGTCTGCCCAGTGGAGATCTTCCAGGATGACTAACAGCGGCTTTTGAGACGCCAGCGCTTCCAGCCATCTGCGGATCGCCAGGAAGATCTGCTGCTGTAATTGTTCAGCATTCAATAAGGCAATCCGTTGTGCAGCACCTTCTGCGCTGTATTCCAACGATAGAAGGTGCTCAAGAAATGGCAGGACCTGGCTGGATGATTGACCTAAGAGCGGCTGAATGGTTGAGACAAGTTGTTGATGGATCGAATCTCGACCAGCAGCCAGGGGGGTCTTCAGGAAATCAAGCAGAAGTTCGATAAATATCCAATAAGATACTGACCGGCGGTAAGTCAGGCTTTGACCTTGTAAGATCTGGATCTCATTCCAGTCAATGTGAGATTTGAGCTCCGCGGTTAAGCGGGTTTTTCCAATACCTGCTTCTCCGATCACGAGAGCTATCCTTCCCTGCCTGTCCCTGATCGTTTCATCGATCATCCTTCGCAGAAAAGCGAGTTCTTCTTCCCGCCCGACCATGGGGACAACCATGCCATCCAGCTCGCGCACATTTCCCTGACTCTCCTTGACGCCCATCACTGCGTAGGCGTCAACGGGTCGGGCAAATCCTTTTAATATGAGATCCGAGACAGGGCGAAAGTCGAACAACGCTCGTGTAGCCTGCCAGACCCTGTCACTGGCAAGGATCGTATCTGGCGGTGCTGCTTCCTGCAACCGGCGAGCCAGGTTGACTGTATCGCCGATCGCAGTGTACTCCATTGTAGATTCAGAGCCAATTTCGCCGATGATCACCGTTCCGCTGTGCAATCCAATATGGATGTGAAAATGCTCTCCAAAACGCTCAGAGAAGCGCTGGTTGAGCTCCTCGATGCCCGTCAGCATATCCAGAGCAGCACGCACACCCCGTTCTGCATTGTTCTCGAAAGCGATCGGTGCCCCAAAAATCGCCATCAGACCATCCCCGATGACTTTGTCAACAACCCCCTCGTAATGATAGACTTTATCTGCCAGCATACGGATATATTGATTGAGAAAATCGAAGAGATCGTCATCCTCGACTTTTCCCGCCAGACCCGTGTAATCGCACAGGTCGACGAAGAGCACCGTAACATTCCGGCGCTGACCGCGTGCCTGCACAATTCGATCACCCGAGTCGAGTTTTTCGAGCACTGACTTGTCTGCGCTCTTTGATGATGCTTCCCCCCGTTGTAAATCCGCAGAGAGGCGCGTTCCGCAGTTTCCGCAGAATTTCATCCCGGGCGGATTCTCGAAGCCGCAAACAGAACAGTGAGAGATCATTTTGTTATAGAATTTGACAAACTTTTATTTTCAACAATATACCATGACCGCAGTCTTTTCGACCTTTCAAAACCCTTAAATACCGTAGAGCAATATGCCTCCTGCCCGGACCAAAGGAAATAGAAGGGAAAATCTTTCGATTCTCCCGATTTTTGGTTGACATGATCTCACAACGCGGTATAATATGATAGCCCCGGCTGATTGCGCTGGGGCACAATATTGTCATCCCCAACTTCCCCGAAAATTTGCAACAGTAAACCTTGCAGAGTTTCCGGTGAAGTGAAGGTTGGAGGATTTACTAAAATGAAATATGCCATCATTGAAGACGGCGGAAAACAATTCAAAGCTATAGAAGGATCGACCATCGAAGTAGATCATTACGATGCTGAAGTTGGTGAAAAGATCGACCTCGACCATGTATTGCTGATCTCCGAGGATCAAAATGTGACTATTGGGAACCCTTTCATCGTAGGGGCAAAGGTAGAAGCCACTGTGGAAGCCCAAATCAAAGGACCAAAGATCATCGTGTTCAAATACAAACCTAAACAGAGATACCGCGTCAAGAAAGGTCATCGACAGCAATACACACGGTTGAGGATCGATAAGATCGTGACAGGCGGAGGAAAAAATGGCTCATAAAAAAGGAGGCGGCTCCAGCCGCAATGGGCGTGACAGCCGAGGGAAGCGCCTCGGTGTGAAAGTGTTCGGCGGCGAACGCGTGCTCTCGGGACATATCCTCGTCCGACAACGAGGCACAAAAATCAAACCTGGTAAGAATGTAGGCATTGGAAGGGACGATACCTTGTACGCCATGCTTGATGGGGTTGTTGTCTACGAAACGATCCGCGATGGACAGAAAAGGGTCAACGTCCTTCCAGAAACTGGTTGATAATCGTTAACGATTGAGGTTGATAATATCTAAAATGAAAGAAAATATCCATCCTGTATTCTACCCTGACGCCAAAGTGATCTGTGCGTGCGGGAACACATGGACAACCGGCTCCACCGTGAAAGTGATACACACGGATGTGTGCTCGAATTGTCATCCGTTCTACACGGGCGAGCAGCGGATCGTCGATACCGAAGGGCAGGTCGATCGCTTCTACAAGAAGCTGCACGCCCGGCAGCAATATATCGAAGAGCTCGAGGCGCGGGAGGCAGCCAAGACATCTCCAGAACGGCCGATTGCAGAGCTCGAGCTTGGGTCTCGGGTGACAGAAACTTTAGCAAGAGCGAACATCACCAAGGTCGGGCAGGTGCTTGAATTGATGGAACAGGGTGAGCAGGCTCTCCTCTCCATCGAGGGGTTTGGACGAAAATCCCTGGCGGATCTGAAGAAACGCCTGCGCCAGATCGGTTACAAGCTCCCCGAAGCGGTCGAAGAAATTCAGGTCTGAGCGATCTGTGCTTCTGGAAAGACCATCACCCGGGGTTCCCGCTGCATGCTGCGGGAACTCCGAGTTTTTTTCTCTATGGTAGAATCTCAACAGAATATCGACCCTAGCTGATCGACTCGTTCACATCCCCTATTTTTCTACTAGCGCAGATCATCATCAGGAGAGCCAGGCAACGCGATGAAACACCATTCCGGATCCGTGGAAGTGATCGTCGGATCGATGTTCAGCGGAAAGACTGATGAGTTGATCCGTCGATTGCGCCGGGCGACTATCGCCCGACAAAATGTGCAGGTCTTTAAACCCGCCATCGATGTCCGCTATGCCGAACACAAATTAACCTCCCATGCGGGAAATGATTTCGATGCCCAGCCCATTCAAAAAGCAGCTGAGATCATCAACGGGCTGAAACCCGATACGACCGTTGTGGCGATAGACGAAGCGCAATTCTTCGATGAAGAGATCATTGCGATCGTCCAACAAATCGCCGATCGGGGTATCCGTGTGATCGTTGCCGGGTTGGACACGGATTTCCGCGGTGAACCATTTGGGCCGATGCCTGTCCTCATGGCGCAGGCAGAGCGCGTGGATAAATTACATGCTATCTGCATGGTTTGCGGAGAGGAGGCTTCGCGCACCCAGCGGCTAGTCAACGGTCGACCGGCGCATTACAATGATCCCGTCGTCATCATCGGAGCGTCGGAATTGTACGAAGCCCGTTGCCGGAAACATCACGAAGTGCCCAGGGATTAAAAAATGCAGGATTATAAAGAATTTCTGGCAGAGATCCTGATCGACGAAGATCAATTGCAGCGCAGGATCGTCGAGCTTGGCGCCGAGATCAGCCGAGACTATGCAGGTAAGGAACTTCATCTCGTGTGTATCTTACGCGGTGGGGTGATATTCCTGGCTGATCTGATGCGCCAGATCACCTTGCCGCACACGATCGATTTTATGGCCGTGTCCTCCTATGGCAAAGGCGCCCGCGATACCACTGGCCATGTGCGCATTACCCTCGACCTCAAAGAGAACATCCAGGGCAGGGATGTGCTCCTTGTCGAGGATATCGTCGACAGTGGATTCACAATTGCATCGGTGCTTGAACTGTTGGCGACACGCCACCCGCGTTCCATGCAGGTATGTGCACTGCTTGACAAAGTCGAACGCCGCAAGATCGATGTCCCTATCCACTATCGGGGATTTGCGATCCCGGACAAATTCGTATTCGGATATGGTCTGGATCTCGATGAATATTATCGCAACCTGCCGTTTATCGGCACAGTCAATCCGGAAAAATATCAGCCCCCCGAATGATGACCGCGGCTGAAGAGCCCCCAGAGGATCTCCGATCCAGCTATTCTGGTCGATGGATCGCCCGGCTCGAGGGAAAGATCGTCGGCCATGGCGGGACGCCGGAACAGGCGCGGGCAGCCGCGAAATCTTTCAGGTACAAAGAAGAACCAGAGATCGAATTCGTGACGTCGAACGAACTCCTTCCCTTACCTCAACTCGTTGATGATATCGCAGCTATAGTACCTCAAGACAGGGAAATTTTCCTTGTCGGTGGAGCGGTACGTGACGCCCTGATCGGACAGATCTCTCATGACCTGGATTTCGTCCTCCCCCAAGGCAGCATCGAGATCGCCAGACAGGTGGCGGATCGTCTGGGCGGCGCATTCTATCATCTCGATCCCGAAAGAGAATACGGGCGCGTGATCCTTACGGAGCCAGATTCCTCGCGCACCTGTATCGATTTCACGCCTTTCCAGGGGGGCAGCCTGGAAGAAGACCTGCTTCGGCGCGATTTCACCATCAACGCAATCGCCATCGATCTTCACGACCGGTCAAAAACCTACGATCCACTGGGAGGGGTGAACGATCTCCGCCAGAAGCGGCTTCGAGCATGCCATCCACAAGCCTTCCTGGATGATAGCATCCGCATCCTGCGGGCAATCCGACTGGCAGCCGCCCTCGACTTGAATATCACCAGAGAAACACGCACACAGATGCGAGAGGCTGTTGGGAGATTATCATCGGTTTCGGCTGAAAGGATTCGGGATGAGATCTTCCGTATCCTGGATGGTCCACGCCGGTCTGCTGCGATCAGAGCTCTCGATCTCCTGGGCGTCTTGCCTGTAATACTTCCGGAACTGGTTGTGCTGAAAGGGGTCAAACAATCCCCCCCTCATACGCTGGATGTCTGGGAACATACCCTTCAGGTCGTCGAGCAGCTCGAGAAGGTATTAAATATATTGAAAGTCGACCCAGATCCCGATGCCGCAGCCAACTTGCAATTCGGATTAATCTCACTTCGTCTGGGTCGCTATCGGGAACAATTCAAGAAGCACTTCTCCTTCCAGCTAAACCAGGATCGCCCGTTGCGTCCTCTTTTGTTTCTGGGTGCCCTGTACCACGATACAGGAAAGCCTGCCACGTATCAGGAAGAACCAGATGGCCGCATACGCTTCCTGAATCATGAAAAGATCGGTGCACACCTGGTAAGCCAGAGATGCCATGTGCTCCAAATGAGCAATGCAGAAATTGAAAGAGTAAAAACCATAGTGCGTAATCACATGCGGCCCATCTGGCTTGCTCTCAACGAAGGAGACCTCACCCCCAGGGCGGTTTATCGCTTCTTCCGTGACCTTGGCGCCAGTGGAGTCGATGTGTGCCTGCTCTCTCTGGCAGATGTCGCCGGAACCTACGGCGCTTCCCTCCCCCAGAATGTTTGGGAAAGACAGGTTGAGATCGTGAGGAGATTACTGCAGGCTTACTGGGAAGAACGCGAAGACCTGATCTCACCAATCCCGCTCTTAAAAGGCAAAGACCTTATCCGGGAATTAAACCTTTCAGAAGGACCAATAATTGGTGAGCTCCTGGATGCGATCAGGGAAGCGCAGGTGGAAGGCAAGTTATCCGAACGCCAACAGGCGCTGGACTTTGCCCGTTCAATTCTGGCGCGCGGTAATCAGGACAGGGTGATTAAGGATCAGGGATAGATCTCTTCCAGATAGGGCTGATAGAAACAACGGCAGCCGTTGGCATGAGAGCATCCCTCCACCGGCAGGATCGGGACCTTATCTTTCTCATAGGAACCCTCGACTTCCTGACAGGCGGGACAGGCATCATGCATCGTCACGACCCGGATCAAATTCACCCGGGGATTTTGTTGGAACTTTCTTCTGGCGACTGCGGTCATAGAGTGCTCTCTCAGATCGGCATCACAATTCGTGCAATGCGTGGCTTCATCTGGGGAGAGCATGTTGCATCGTGAACAGGTCTGCACAGTGAGCTCCTCCTTAAATTTCCCCCAATTCTACAACGAAGTCATCTCGTTTTCAAAGTGATTTCGCCCTCAAATCCGATCTCATGTGGCTTGTCCTTGACCGTCTGAGCAGATTGTTAATATGGGCAACCAACACGCCACTCGAGACTGGTTTGATGAGGTAGTCATCCGCCCCCTCATCGAGCGCCTGAGCTACAGATTCCGGTTTGCTCAACACCGAAAGCACCAAAATCGGAGCCTGGCTGATCTGCCGGATTGAACGACAGATCTTCCAGCCATTGCTTTCCTGGATGTACAGATCGAGGACGATCACATCAGGATCGAATGATCTCACAGCCTGTAATGCATCTTCGATTCTGTGTGGAGATTGAATGACAGATGCCCTTGGTTCCAGGATAGTTTTAAGCATCTCGGTTAAGGCTGTATCGTCATCAATTATCAAGATATTTGACAACGCAGAGCCCTCCTTTACCCATTCTTTTTTCATAAATAAATATTCGCTGCCCTGGATCGATTTGGGGATAAGATGAACTCCGTATCAATGCTTAATCTCTCCTGGAAGGATAAAATGACACGCAGATGATTATGCACTAAAAATCACAGAGATAACCTTACAAACACTTTACAAGTGCCTTGATCAGAACTTGCATCGGTGTAAAATTCGTTATATGATCAGGTAGAGAAGGCGAGGGTCAATATAGCAATATTCAATGTTAAAAGAGACGATCTTTCCGGTCATCGATCAACTGCCTGAGGGGGTTCGTCTATCGCCCGAATTGCTTGTCCCCCGGCTTGGTGAATCCCTTGTCGAGAAGGGTTTTCTCAAAGAGACGGACCTGGAGAGGGCGCTGGCATATCAGGCGAAACGCGCCGCTGGCGGTAACCCCTGTCTGCTCGGGCAGGCGCTGGTCGAACTCGGCCTGATCGATCGCGCCACTCTTGATGAAGTTATCGCAGCACAGATCTACCAGCTCCAGGCTGAGATCCGCAGGATCAATCAGGAACTCGAACAGCGCGTTCAAGAACGCACCGCAGAGCTGCAAAACGCTCTGATGCAGTTGACCGAATTGAACCAGCTGAAATCGAATTTCATCGCCGGTATCTCTCACGAATTAAGAACACCTCTCACTCACATCAAAGGCTACCTCGATCTGCTGTCTGATTTAAGCTTGGGACCGCTGACACCCATGCAGCTCAAGGCGCTCGAGGTGCTCAAACGCTCAGAGGCTCGTCTGGAAGCTCTCATCGAAGATCTCATCCACTTCTCATTGGCTGACCGGGGGGAGCTGGCAATCAATTTGCAACCTTTCTCGATCAAAGATCAGGCCATCTCAGCCATCAAACGATGCATCGAGAGAGCTGCACAAAAAGGGATCACCGTGATCACCGAGCTACCAGATAACCTGCCTCCTGTACGCGCCGACCAGGAAAAGATCTTATGGGTTCTTGGTCATCTGCTCGACAATGCGATAAAATTCACCCCAACAGGTGGTTTTATTGTCATTAAGTCAGACATCGATCAGGATCAGGTGCGGATCAGGATCAAGGATACCGGGATTGGCATACCAAAAGACCGCATCGAAGAGATATTCCAGCCCTTTCACCAGCTGGATGGCTCTATGACGCGCCGTTACCCCGGAATTGGTCTGGGTCTTTCTCTGGTCAAGAGTATTCTGGATGCACATGGCTCACAAATCGAAGTAGAATCGACGGTTGGATCAGGGACAACAATCTCGTTCTCCCTAAAAATTGCCTGAAATCGCAATGGAAGAGCGTGTGAACGAAGAGGAGCTATTCAACACCGAAGAGCTGGATGCGATCTATGCCATCACCCGAGTGGTGACGCGTGCAACGGAGCTCGATGCCACACTGGACGAGATCATCGGGATCGCCCGCAAGGTCTTCATCTTCGACAATGTGGTCCTTTATATCCATCACGAGGAGGAGAGTTTGGAACCCTCCTATGCCAGGGCGATCGGTCGCGGTCGGAATTCCGAGTCAGACCTGGTATGGGGAGAGACTATCGCTCATGAGGTCATGGAGACGAATCAAATCGTCGTCCAACAAGAGATCGCCGGAGATGTCAGTCAGGATCGTATGAATTTGCGCTATTTCCTGGGACTGCCGCTCACCGCTGGAGACCGTAACATCGGTGCGCTGGTGTTTGTCCGTTACGGAGGTCCGGATTTCACCCCTGCACAAACACATCTGGCAGAGTACATCGCCGGGAACATTGCCCAGTTGTGCGAATACGGACACCTGGTAACCCGCCTCTCCCGCCTGGAAGCCGAGCGTCAGCTCGAGCGGCTGCAAGACGATTTCGTCGCAACCGTATCACACGAGCTGCGCACACCGCTCGGATTCATCAAAGGGTATGCCACGACGCTCCTGCGCGAAGATACAACCTGGAATGATGCAGACCGCCGGGAATTCCTGACCATTATCGATGAAGAAGCGGATCGGCTGAAAGAGTTGATCGACAATCTACTGGATTCCTCCCGCCTGCAATCTGGTACCTTGAAGATGGATTTTCAGCCAATACGCCTGGACACCATGATCAACGATCTCCCCATGCGTGCCAAGGCTTTTGCCGAGAATCTCGAAGTGGAAATCCATTTTGAGACAACCCAGGTCACCGTTCAGGCTGATCCCACCCGTCTGGCACAGGTCTTCGATAATCTCCTCAGCAATGCAGTGAAGTATGCACCTGGTTCGAAACTGACGATCACATTATCTGTTCATGATGACAAAGCGCATATCTCCTTCCATGATAATGGGCCAGGCATACCCCCTCAGCATTTGCCCAACATTTTCTCCCGCTTCTACAGGGTGCCAAACCAAAACAGCTCGGTGCGCGGCACAGGGCTGGGGTTGTTTATCTGCCGGCGGATCATCAATGCGCATGGCGGCGAGATAACCGCCGAATCAATTCTCGGCGACGGCACCACATTCCACATTACACTTCCATTGGACCAATCCAAACGGATCCCTGCTTATAGAACCCCAATCAAAGAGGAGGCGCGCCAATGACAACCCGCATACTTGTTGTGGATGATGAACCCAGATATGTACGCCTGATGGAAGCCAACCTGATCGCCGAAGGATTTCAGGTGTTAAAGGCCTATGACGGTCAGACGGCGGTGGATATGGTCGCCGACAAGCAGCCCGACCTGGTTTTGCTGGATGTGATGATGCCGGGGTTGAGCGGATTTGGCGCCTGCGAGAGAATCCGCGAATTTTCCAGTGTGCCCATCATCATGGTCACTGCCAAGGGTGAAGAGCAAGATCGGGTGCGCGGCCTGGATCTCGGCGCAGATGATTACATCGTCAAGCCATTCTCAGCCACGGAACTTCTCGCCCGGGTGCGGGCTGTATTAAGAAGAGCACAGGTAACTGGCAGCAGTTTCCAGCAGGCGATCTTCAACCACGGCAACCTCAAGATCGACCTGGCTCGCGCCGAGGTGTTCAAAGACAATAAAATGGTCTTCCTTTCTGCCACAGAATACCGCCTGTTGCTTCAGTTCGTCCATAACCAGGGCAGCATTCTGACTTCAGAAGACTTATTAGTCAATGTCTGGGGTCCGGAATATAGGGATGACAAAGAAATCCTTTGGGTCAGCATCTCGCGCTTGAGACAGAAACTGGAAGACGACCCCAGAAACCCTCAACATATCGTCACCCGATCAGGGATGGGCTATACGATGCCACCATATCCATCCTAGGAAGTTTTCAATCCCTTTTCAAAAGTACCGCGGTTTTTTAGCTATCAATCGACCGATGATAGCCACCTTCACCCAAACTTCCTACTCTGACGACCTTTGAAGCATTCTGGCCGGTAGATCTGGGAAAGTGATCAGGAGAGATAATGGAAAAACGACCACTAGCAGTCTTGATCAGGTCAAAGAAACTGGGCGTCCTGATCATGAACGCCCGACAAATATCTGGAAAATCTCCGGAGGAGTGTGCTGCGGCGATTGGAGTATCCCCCGAGACCTTCGCTGCTTATGAGCTGGCTGAGCAATCGCCTTCCCTTCCGGAATTGGAGACGCTGGCATACTTCCTGAAGCTACCGTTGGATCACTTCTGGGGGCGGGAAATGATCACTTCAAAGCCCAACGAACCTGCAGGTCTGCCTGTCAGGCAGTTGATCTCCTTGCGCAATAAGATGATCGGCGCAACCTTACGTCAGGTTCGCCTACAGGCAGGTATGACGAGTGCCGACCTGGCGAATCAGACAGATATACCTGCGGACCTGATCGAAGCGTATGAGCTGGGTGATAAACCCATTCCCTTACCCGAGCTGGAAAACCTCGCCCACGCTTTGGGCAAAACGATTAAAGATTTCTACGACAGCCGTGGACCCATCGGAGCATGGATCAAACAGCAGCGCGTCATGCAGCAGGTCGCAGAGCTTTCCCCTGATCTTGTCGACTTCATCAGCAAGCCGGTCAACCGTCCATATCTCGAACTGGCGAAGCGGTTGAGCGAGATGTCCGTGGAGAAATTGCGGGCGGTGGCTGAAGGGCTGCTTGAGATTACACTTTGACCATCTTCGAGGATGACCTATGGCAGAACAACTCTCGGCCCAGGCGAAACAAGCTTACGATCAGAAAGATTATCAGGGAGCAGCCAGACTGTTCTACCAGGCTGCTGAAGCCTACCAGGCTCAAGGGGATATGCTCAGCGCAGCGGAAATGCTGAACAACTGCTGCGTCGCTCACCTTCAGGCTGAAAACTATCGGGAAGCGCTCGACTGCGTGCTCGGCACAGACGAGGTCTTTGCGCATGCTGGAGACCTCCGGCGACAGGCACTGGCGCTGGGCAACATGGCTGCTGCCCTGGAAGGTCTTAAGAGGTTCGCTGAGGCTGAGGAATCCTACCGCCGGTCCGGCGACCTGCTCCGTCAGGTCGAAGACCATGACAATTACTCAGTCGTCATGCAATCCCTCTCCCGCGTCCAGTTAAGACAGGGACACCAGCTCGAGGCTCTGGCGAGTATGCAAGCTGGGGTGAATAATATGAAAAAGCCATCCCTTTCACAACGTCTGATCAGAAAAATACTCCGCCTGCCCATCGATTATCTGACGAACAAATCCTGAGAGTCTCTCCAGGCTGATCATATTTAGGGAAAATCAATATTCTCATGGTGATCCAAAATACTATGACTTGCCGCCAGGCCACGCATTCCGATCGCCAACAGCTGGCAAATCTCATCCATTTCGAACCATATGTCCATCGTCACCTGGATTGGCGCGAACCACTGGATTGGATCGGAGAACAGCCATATCTCATCTACGAGAGTGAGAACCGCATCCTTGCCTGTTTGGCTGTCCCAATCGATCCACCCCCGGCTGCCTGGATCAGGCTGTTCGCGGTCGCTTCGAATTTTGCGCCGGAAAGAGCCTGGGAGGCGCTGTGGCCCGTCGCTCTGGAGAACCTGCGGGGTAAGGACACCCTGTTCATCGGAGCTATCTGTTTACAGAACTGGTTCCAGCATATCCTGGTAAGCTGGAAGTTCACCGAGGAAACCAGTGTGATCCTTCTCGAGTGGCAAGATCGCTTAACCCCTGTCAGGAGTGCTCGTCCCGCGGTGAAAATCAGACCGATGACCGCAATTGATCTGCGATCGATCGAGAGCATTGACAAAGCGGCTTTCGGTCATTTCTGGCACATTTCGCTTCGAACTTTGCAAGTTGCCTTCGGACAGGCAGCCCTGGCAACCGTAGCCATCCTGGATGATGTCATCGCCGGGTATCAAATCAGCACAACCACCCAGATGGGAGGACACCTGGCACGATTGGCGGTCCATCCTGATTACCAGAGGCAGGGGATTGGCTCGGCTCTCGTCGATGACTTGCTTGATCGCTTCCTGCGGCGTGGTGTTAAGCGCGTGACCGTCAATACGCAGATCGACAACCATGCTTCACTGGCTTTGTACAAACGCGCAGGTTTTGTACCCACCAGTGAGATATACCCTGTGTACCGATATTCTGGAGGTTGAAGGGATCTTGGATCAGAATCGGAAAACCACGGACTCTGAAATCGAGGTCACGAACGCCCAGCTGCGGATGACCCTCCTGGCGATCCGCGAGGTGCTCCACAATCGTGGCGTTGTCCTCACGCTCGCTGCTGCTGGAAAAAAGGATCTCTCGCTGGAGGAGATCCCTGAAAACCTCGAGCCAGCCTTGAATGTCACCGAGTATGCATCTCTGTTTGCTCATATCATTTCGAACCCTCACTTGAGACCCAGAGACGAGGCAGACCTGACCGGCAAATCCACCTTGCAATCCATTGGAAGAGCATATTTTCGTCAGATACTCAGTCAGAACAAGAATCTCACCGGCATCTCAAATGCTTTCCTGTTTCTATGGGGAGAAGGGAAACGGACCAGGTTTGTACTCGATGCTCTGGTCAACCTGCACAAGAAGCTCTTCCTGCAAAGCAACCCGGCTCTTCTGGAGAAAAATGGGGTTCTTATTTTAAACGACTATTACTGCCCTTATTGTGAAGGTCAACGGGCTGCGAAAAGGCCGCTTTGCGACTTCACAGTAGGTCTGCTGCGGGAGGCGATCGTCTGGGCAACGGGTGAAGAATACACCATCGAAGAAACACATTGTCGGGCTAAAGGAGACCATTCCTGCCAGTTCAGCATCGCCCGGTTTCCCACCAAAGCGGCCTCGAATTAATCACCTTGCCAATGCACCCTGGACAATCCCTGTCTCTCATGGGAAAATCTTGCCAATTAATTCAGAACACCCAGGAGTATCAGTTGATGAAGAAAGGTTCTGGTCAAACCACCAAGGGTACCCTCACCAAGCGTCAGGCAGTACGCGATAAACGGCGGCAGCAGCAGCGCCGACAAAGACTTATTGTTCTGCTCGTCGTGATTGGCGCTGCGCTGATCATCTCGGGTCTATTAATCCTGCCTTCGTTGCTTCCCGCGGGGGATATCGTCCAGATAACACCCCAGTCCAGACCAATGGTCGAGGGGAGAAATCTGGGTGACCCGAATGCACCGGTAAAAATCGAGGTCTTCGAAGATTTTCAATGCCCCTCTTGCAGGTCATACTCCGAACAAATCGAACCTCAAGTCATCGAAACCTATGTAGCCACCGGAAAAGTCTATTACACCTTCAGGCATTTTCCGTTCCTGGATGACAACCAGTTAAGGAAGGAATCCGATCAGGCAGCGAACGCCAGCATGTGCGCTGCAGAGCAGGGGCGCTTTTGGGATTATCATGATATCCTGTTTGCCAATTGGAATGGAGAGAATCAGGGCGCCTTCCTGGATAATCGATTGGTTGCCTTTGCAGAAGCGCTTGGTTTGGATATGGCTGCCTTCAATGCTTGCTTCGAGGAGAACCGTTACAAGGCCGAGATAGACGCGGATTTGGCATTAGGTAACGAGCTGGGCGTATCCGGAACGCCAACCGTCTTCGTCAACCGTAAGCAGCTCACCCCAGGCTTTGTCCCATCATTTGCAGATATTGCACAGGCTGTTGAGGCCGCGCTTTCACAACCCTGAGGTAGATTACCGGTCTTCCCTGGCCAGTGTCGTCCCTGTGATCCCTGCCGCTTTGTTCTCGAGCAGTTCGAGGACGAAAAGGAGCGAAGAAAGACGGTTGAGGTATTGGAGCACTACCGGGTTTCCTATCACGCCTTCTCGATAGAGATCGACCACGCGCCTTTCCGCTTTGCGCACAACCGCGCGGGCGAGAGCCAGCGCTGCTCCTGCCTGAGAATCGCCCGGCAGGATAAACTCCTGCGGAAGATTGACCCCGCTCGATATGGCGTCGATTTGAGCTTCCAGCCAGGCGACTCGATCGGCATCGACCGTCTGAAATCGGGCGGCGGCTTCCTGGCTTGCGGAGACCTCGGTCATCAGCCGGTAGAGATCGCGCTGGATAGCCAGCAGTATTTCCTGCGTCCTTGCATCCTGGCAGGAGGAGCGGGCAAACCCCAGTGCTGCGCTCGCTTCGTCTAGAGTGCCCAATGCCTCGATGATCGGATGGTTTTTTGGCAACCTGCCGCTCCCCAGCCAGCCGGTTTGACCATTATCTCCTCTGCGGGTGTAGAGTTTCGGCATGGTGTTATTATAATCTCGCAATGACAGCTCACGGGGGACGCCGCGCAGGTCCCTTCGGCAAAGAACCTCCTCCTCGCAAAGACAAATTTCTTTACTTTGAGAAAGCTATGCCTGATCTGCACGCTGACCTGTCTTAATTAAGAGTGATGTTGTATACTTAATCCATATCAGGAAATTTACCCGGCAAGCAATTCGACGGAGTTCCTATGCAAATCCGATGTGTCTATTGCCATAAACCCTTTGCGCTTAGCAAGGACGCCATCCATATGGCGCTCGATGAGATCGAAGCGCAGAAACTGAGCCACCACAACGCCTATTGTCCCCACTGCCGGCGCGCCAACCGCCTCTCCAGAGCTGAACTGCTGCGGGCAGCTCCAGACTGGGCGGCTCGTCGGCCGTCGGAAGAACCCTCTCAGGAGTGAGATCGATCCGATCCACACAACTAAAACCGAATGACTTCCACCAACCATTTTTCATCACCCCAGGCTGTCAAAGACGCCTTGGGAAAAGAACAATATATCGCCAGCGACGAGATCGCCACGATACTCTACCTCAGCCAGGAGCTGGGAAAACCCCTGCTCACCGAGGGTCCAGCCGGGGTCGGTAAAACAGAGCTGGCGAAAGCAGTTGCAGGCGCCACAGGACGAGGATTAATCCGCCTCCAGTGCTATGAAGGACTGGATGAGACCAAAGCGCTTTACGAATGGGAATACGCCAAACAATTGCTCTACACACAGCTCCTGCGCGATAAGCTCCACGACACGCTTGGGAGCACGCAGAATCTGACAGAAGCAGCCGACCGCCTGGCTAACGAAGAAGATGTCTTCTTCTCGCTGCGCTTCCTGCTCAAACGCCCGTTATTGAAAGCCATCTTGAGCGAGCAGCCAACGGTGCTGCTGATCGATGAGATCGACCGTGCCGATGCAGAATTCGAGGCTTTCCTGTTGGAGGTTCTCAGCGATTTCCAAGTCAGCATCCCCGAGATCGGGACGCTGGCAGCAGTGCACCGGCCTCTCGTCATCCTCACCAGCAATAACACCCGTGAGCTGAGCGAAGCCCTAAAAAGGAGATGCCTCTACCTGTTCATTAACTATCCAACCATCGAGCAGGAGCTGGCAGTGGTCAGGCTGAAGACCCCCGAGTTGGCTCCCCACCTCGCCCGCCAGGCGGTTGAACTGGTCCATAGCCTGCGCAAGCTCGACCTGCGAAAACTCCCCAGCATCAGCGAGACGCTCGATTGGGCAAAAACCCTGGTCGCCCTCAACGTACAAAACATCGATACAAAGACCCTGGAGTCCACACTCAGCGTCCTGCTGAAACACGAAAGCGACCTGCAACGCGCCCGGCAATTGCTCTACCGCTCACGCCGTCTCCCAAGGGAGGATGACGACGAGGCACGCCTTTCCGGCTGGCATAATTGACACCTTATGGGTGCAGGTTTGTCATCTCGCCCCAGATAGGTGAAACGAGATGTTTTTCAATTACAGGTTGTAACTATGGACGAAAGGATTATCAAATTCATCCATGCGCTGCGCTCAAGCAAAGTGCGCGTCAGCCTGGCAGAGAGCGCGGACGCAATGCAAGCGATTGAGGCGCTGGGAATCAAAGACCGGGAGATCTTCCGTCTGGCTCTACGTTCGACCCTGGTCAAAGACTCCTCCAGCCTGCCGATCTTCGACGAACTCTTCCCGCTTTTCTTCGATCTCGATCAACAACCCGCGCTCTCGGATTTGAGTGAAGAGCTCACCCCTGAAGAGGCGCAGATGATCGCCGAAGCACTTCGCCAGTTCAATCGAGAACTCAGGGAGATGCTTGAGCGGCTTCTGCGCGGCAAGCAGCTCAGCCAGGAAGAACTCGAGCGGCTGGGACAGATGGTAGGCCTCGCCAGGGCGGACGATCTGCGCTACCGCGAGTGGATGGCGCAACGCATGGAGAAAGCCCTGAAGTTCAAAGAGGTGCAAGATGCGCTGCGCGAATTGCTTGAGCTGCTGGCGGAGATGGGCATGAACCGTGAACGGCTCGATCAGATTAGGAGACTGCTGAAAGCCAACCAGGAAGGATTGCGGGAGCAGATAAGAAATTACGCCGGGGCGCACATCGCCGAGAACATGACCCGACAGCCTCCGGATCAACGCCTGAACAACCTCCTAGACCGCCCGATCAACTCCCTCTCCGATAAAGAGCTGGAAACCCTGCGCAAAGAAGTCCGCCGGCTCGCAGCCGCCCTGCGCACCAGGGTCGCGTTGCACCAGAAACGCAGCAAAAGCGGTGCGCTCGATGCCAAGGCGACCATCCGTGCTAACCTGAAGCACGGCAACGTCCCGATCGTCATCAAGCACAAAGACCGCATCCTGAAACCGAAACTGGTCGTACTTTGCGACATCAGCACCTCGATGCGCGCCTGTTCCGAATTGATGCTCTCCTTACTCTATGAGATGCAGGATCAGATCAGCAAGACTCACGCCTTCGCCTACATCGATCACCTGGAATATATTTCACCAGATTTCAGGCGGCGGGAGGTGCGGGAAGCCGTGCGCGACGTCCTGCGTCGCATGCCCCCGGGACATTACAACACAGACCTGGGATTCGGATTGCAAAACTTCACAGATCATTACCTGGATACTGTCGATCAGCGTTCGACGTTCATCATAGTGGGTGACGGCCGAAACAACTACAATGACCCGCGGCTGGACCTGTTTCAGGAGATTACCCGCCGGTCGCGCCGCACGATCTGGCTCAACCCGGAAACATCTGCGCTGTGGGGCACCGGAGACAGCGACATGCTGCGCTATTCCCCTTACTGCGATCAGGTCTTCCAGGCAGGCACACTGGCAGAACTTTCCTCTGCAGTCGATAATCTCCTAAGCCATTGATGGGCAAGCCGGTTTTTCTTCCGCTCGAATTCCAATCCCTCCCTGAAGACGAAATGCGCTCCCGTGCGGTGGCTTTCTATGAACGCATGCGTCGGCGGCGTTCGGTGCGCCATTTCTCCGACCGTGGAGTGCCAATCGAGATCGTCGAGAATTGCTTGAAAGCCGCAGCAACTGCCCCCAGCGGGGCGAATATGCAGCCTTGGCATTTCGTCCTGGTCAAAGATCCGGACTTGAAGCGACGCATCCGGGAGGCAGCTGAGAAGGAGGAACGTGAGTTTTATCACAGCCGGGCCCCAGAGGAATGGCTGGAGGCTTTAGAACCGCTGGGCACCGACGCGGAGAAACCCTTCCTCGAAGTCGCACCCTACCTGATCGCCATATTCGCCCAAACCTACCGACTCACATCCGATGGTAGGAGGCTCAAGAATTATTATGTGAGCGAATCGGTGGGCATCGCCTGCGGCATTCTGATCACCGCGCTCCATACCTGTGGGCTCGCCACGCTGACCCATACGCCAAGCCCAATGGGATTTTTGAACGAAATCCTGAACCGGCCGAAAAATGAAAAGCCATATCTGCTGCTCGTCGTCGGTTACCCGGCAGACGACGCTTGTGTGCCGCAGATCGGAAAGAAGCCACTTTCCGAAGTCCTGACGATCTATTGAAAAGATGAACCGCTGATCGCGCCAATGCTCGCCAAATCTGAGAAATAATTCGAGATTACTCGCATCATTCGCCGATCGAATATGCCATCTGCAGGATGGAGCGCGTATCTGCTCCCCTACTCAAGGGGCGATTCGTACGTCATCTCCTCAGGCTCTGGTGGTTGGCTCGGATGACGTTTATCTCTGGCATAAAGAAAATTGATCTCTCGGATGCGCTCACCAAGGTGATCGGTGAGACACCCCTGGGGCATGCGCCAGGCCCAGTTGCCCCCCGGGTTGCCGGGATAATTCATGCGGGCTTCATTGCCCAGCTCGAGGAAATCCTGCAATGGCGCCAGGGCGAAAACCGCTACCGAACCCCAGGCCGCCCGGATAAAATCCCAGGAGACCTGACTACCATCCCGGTTTAGATAGCGTCGAAAGAAATCCCTTTCTTCCTCCGGCACACGTCGATACCAGCCAAGAGAAGTGTCATTGTCATGCGTACCGGTGTAGACCACGCAATTCTCGACGTGATTGTGAGGCAGAAACGGCTCGGTCGGGTCACCATGGAAGGCAAACTGGATGATGCGCATCCCCGGCAGACCGAAATGATCGCGCATCTCTGCCACATCCCGGGTGATCACCCCCAGATCCTCGGCAATGATCGGCAGATCGCCCAAATCCTCCGCAAGTTTCTGGAAGAAATCCAGACCCGGACCCTTGACCCAGCGTCCCTTGACCGCCGTCTCCTCGCCGAACGGCACCTCCCAGTAACCGGCGAAACCACGGAAGTGATCCAGGCGCACGATATCCACCAGACTCAGGACCGTACGGATGCGGGCGAACCACCAGGCATACCCCTCCTTTCGGTGCACCTCCCAGCGGTAGAGCGGATTCCCCCACAGCTGCCCGGTCTCAGAGAAGTAATCCGGAGGGACACCGGCGACGACAATAGGATTGCCGGATTCATCGAGATAGAACAGTTCAGGCCTGGCCCACACTTCGGCGCTATCGTGGGCGACGAAGATGGGGATATCGCCGATGATACGGATCGAATTGCGGTGAGCATACCTGCGCAGCGCGCTCCACTGGCGGAAGAACAGGAATTGCCGAAAGGTGTGTTTTTCAATGGACACGGCGAGCTCCCGTCTGGCTTGCTGCAAAGCATCAGCATCCCTCCTGCGCAGCTCAACAGGCCAGTGGATCCAGGCTCCGCCCCCATGAGCATCTTTGAGAGCCATGAACAACGAAAAATCCCCCAGCCAGAACTTGTTTCGGGCGCAGAATTCGGAAAATTCATCCATCAGATCTTGGCGTGAGTCTGCCTTGAAACGAGCGAACGCACGGTCGAGAAGCGACAGCTTCCAGGGGATGACCACCCCATAATCAACCCTGCCTGGTGGGAAATCAGGTATCTCGCGCAGATCGTCCGGGGTGAGCAGCCCGTCTGTGATGAGCAGCTCCGGGCTGATCAGCAGAGGATTGCCGGCAAAGGCGGAGAAGCACTGATAGGGAGAATCGCCATAGCCGGTTGGACCCAGGGGGAGAACCTGCCAGAGCGCGCAGCCGGTCTCATCGAGGAAATCGATCCACCGATAGGCTGCAGGACCGAGATCACCAATGCCAAAGGGGCCGGGTAAACTGGTGGGGTGCAGAAGGATCCCACCAGCTCGTTCAAACTTCATAAGGCAGCCTCCGGGTCTGGATGACTTGGTCACTGTGGATGATGTTGCTGGTCAGATCCGACGGGACGACATCGGTAGCGATCACGGCGCCTGGTTCGACGATCACATCCGCCGCCAGGTGGCTGTTCTTGCCGACCATGGTGATCGCCAGCCGGCCATCCGGGAGCTGACCGCCGAGCCGGGTGCGCTGACCGATACGCACCTGCTTATCAATGATCGCCCGCTCGACCCAGGCATCGCTCTCGATATACGAATCGGTGAGGATAACAGACTCGCGGATCACCGCGCCAGGCATGATCGTGACGCCGGGGGAAATCACGCTACGCTCGACAATAGCTCCCGAGTGAAGCACACAACCATCGGTTATCATGCTGTCCAGGATTTGGGCAGATTTGGCTATACGCACAGGGGGCCGTTCCTCTGTGCGCGTGTGGATGATCCAGCTGCGATCGTTCAAATCGATCGGTGGCGGGTCGTTCAGCAGATCCATATGCGCCTGCCAGTACGATTCCACCGTCCCCACATCCACCCAGTACCCTGTATAGGGGAAGGCGAACACCCGCGCCTGTTGAGCCACCAGCCGCGGGAGAATATCCTTCCCAAAATCGTGGCTGCTGTCGCTGCGCAGGTGATCCTCCCACAGGACCCGGTCGAGCAGATCGATGTTGAAGACATACACCCCCATGTTAACCAGATTCGAGTGCGGTCGGTCGGGCTTTTCGATGAAAGAGACCACCCGGAAGTGATCGTCCACCTCGACAATGCCGAAGCGAGAGGCCTCCTCCAGCGACACCCGAAAGGTGGCGATGGTGACATCCGCCTGATGGTCGGCATGAAAGGTGATCATGGCATCGTAGTTCATGGTGTAGATGTGATCGCCGGAGAGAATCAGCACCAGGTCGGGTTTAGAGCTCTTGATGAAGCGGAAGTTTTGCTGGACGGCGTCTGCGGTGCCGAGGTACCAATCTGAGGCGCCGCGTGCTTTATAGGGAGAGTAAATACGCACTCCGCCGGTGAAATCGCGGTTCAGATCCCAGGGACCGCCGGCGCCGATATGCTCGATGAGCGAGTGCGGGCGGTACTGGGTGAGGATCATCACATCGAAGATGCCGGAGTTGACACAATTGGAGAGAGTGAAATCGATGATACGGTACTTACCGGCAAAAGGGACGGCTGGTTTGGTGCGCTTGGCGGTCAGTGTGCCCAGGCGGGAGCCTTCCCCCCCGGCCAGGATGACAGCGCGTGTTTTCATCGGATAACCTCCGGGAGGTAGGTGAATATGGAACAGTCGAGGTTATTTTACTCGATTTGGAACTGGTTTTCCCCAGGGAGCGAGAGGGGGAGTAGGAAAAAGGGAGATTCTGTCCGCGCTCCCGCACGCGAAGCACCCGCAGGGTGGGGAGCGACGGCTCACAGTTCTGGCCATCCCATCTCCTGCGGAGGTTTCAATCCACGCTCCCGCACGGGGAGCGACATTCTGGACAATCCATAAATTCCGGATGAAATTGTTTCAATCCACGCTCCCGCACGGGGAGCGACTCCTCGGCGGCGACGACTGTTCCGCTGGAGACCTCGTTTCAATCCACGCTCCCGCACGGGGAGCGACCCACCAGGAGATTGATAAGGAGGCCTATAGATAGGTTTCAATCCACGCTCCCACACGGGGAGCGACTTGATATTATCTTTGTTGTCTATAATAAATCGGAGTTTCAATCCACGCTCCCGCACGGGGAGCGACAAGAGCC
>FWPU01002235.1_pt1 | contig 54690 bp, 47 predicted proteins | sample 2228361 | NCBI WGS metagenome assembly FWPU01 (sample SAMEA103939777, study PRJEB20133) | metagenome | reverse complement strand
CAGGTTGAGGGGGCTGCGCAGCTCGTGGCTGACGGCGTTGGCGAACTGCACCTTGAGCATGCGCGCTTCTTCCGCCTCCTGGTGGGCCAGGATCAACATGCGGTTGAGGCGGTCGAGGCGGATGTAAGCGCTGTCCAGCTCCTTGTTCAGGCGCGCCAGCTCGGCGCGGTCGGCCTGGGCCTGCGCGGCGGCGGCGATCGCCTGGCGGGTGCTGTTCCAGGCCCAGCCGAGGACGGTGTGAAATTGGCGAGTGCCTACCAACGCGAAGAATGTTGCGAGGAGGACGAGAAAGAGGGAAGGAACGAGGTCGCGAAGAGAGAGCGGCATCGGGCCGAAGACGCCGTAAGCGGCGAGCACCGCCAGGGCGAGCGTTGCCACGGCCAGCATCCCGCGCGTGGAAGTGAAGAAAGCCGCCAGGAAGACGATCAGAATCGGGGCGAAGCGACCGATCTCGTCAGGAAAAGTCCATAGTTCTAGCATGTTGGCGGCCACGAGTGCGACGAGCAAAATCCAGATCGCCAGATCGGTGCGGCGCGAGAGAAGAACGAAAGCGAGCGCTCCGCCGAGGCCCAAGGCCAGCGGCACGAGCAAGGCGCGTTCGAACCCCTCTGAAGGCACTTGGAAGGCGCGTTGCAGGGCAAGCCAGGCTACCGCCATGATGCCCCACAGCAGCGGTCTGAGATATTCGCGGCGCAGATGCTCGATCTCGTCGGCGAAGCTCGGCGCGTTCGAGATGGCGCGTTTTCTGTCGTTCTCCTCGTCAACATCGGTGAGCGGTTGTGATGGTGGTGTGACCATCGCATTGCCTCCCCTACAACCTCTCCAGGGCGGTTCCCAACCTGCTCGGCGTCACATCCGTCAGCATCAAATAGGGGGTCGAGGCGCCTTCACAAGACCATAAGAAGTCCGGTCTTGGTCCGCTTCGCGCTGCCGGGGCGCCTTATACTGAGAGTTAACTCCCCACAAGTGCCAGCATGCCAGAGGTTGCGTTGCTGGTCAAGCGCTTCATGGCCGTTGTATCCCTCGTTGGAACATTTCGCATAGAGTGAAGGAGGATTCAGTATGAGCACCCGTTTACTTTCGCGGCGCGAGTTCCTGGCGCGGACTGCTGTTCTGGGCGGCGCGGCTGCGTTAGCGGCTTGTGCGCCGGCCGCTCCCGCTGCACCGGCGGCTCCGGCTGCTGGTGAGGAGGCGAAAGAGGCGGCCGCCCCAGCCGCCCCTGGCGTTGTGACCTTGACGATGTGGAAGGGTCCGCACAAGCCTGCTGGCGATGAGACGAAATTGTGCGCTCGCCCCACCCTCGACAAGTTCGAAGCTGCTAACCCCGGCATCAAGGTCGACTTCATGGAGCAGCCGTGGGGACAATACAATGAGAAGTTCACGGCCGCGTTCGCTGCTGGCACCGGGCCGGACGTCTCCTATCAAACCGAGTCGTTCCCGCGCTTCGTCAATGCCGGCCACATCCTGCAGTTGGATGACCTCATTGCTGCCAGCGGCTTCAACAAAGATTTCTTCTATCCGCGCACCTGGGAGACCGCCACGTATGGCGGCAAAATCTACTCGTTGCCGTGGATCATCGGCGGTTCGAATCTCTTCTGGAATAAGGATCTCTTCGAGCAGGCTGGCCTCGACCCTGAGAGGGCGCCGGACACCGTGGAAGAGTTCCTCGACTACGCCCAGAAGATCACCGCCCTGGGCGATGATATCTATGGGTTTGCCACCTCTCCGCGCGAGTGGCATGAGAACGGCCAGTGGCCGCGGCGGTTCGGCGGCGAGTGGTTCGACCCCGAGATGACCAAGTGCATCATCGACTCGCCCGAGGCGATCGCTGGCTTCCAGTTCCTCTATGATTTACACTACAAGTACAAGGTCGCCATGCCCGGCGAGATCTCTGGGCAGGAGCCGGGCGTCCTCGGCTACTTCCGCGATGGCAAGGTAGGCATGATTACCGGCCAGAACATCCTGGCGAACACGATCCGCAACGAGAAGCCGGACTTCAAGCTCGGCGCCTCGCGCATGGCCAAAGGGCCGGCGCCGGAGCCGCAGGGCCGCGCCTGCTACGGCGGCGTCGGCATGCTGGCGATCGCGGCCAAGACCCAGCACCCGCAAGAAGCGTGGACGCTGGCCCAATGGCTGGTGACGCCGGACGCGCTCAAGTCGTGGATCGGCTGCCTTGGCTTCATGAGCGTCTCGCCTGAGGTCAATTTCTATCCGGATGATCCGGTCTTGAGCATCGCTCAAACGACGCTGGAATACACGTTCTTCTGGCCTTACCGCGGCTGGGTCTTCAAGTTCTGGGACATCGAAGGCCCTGGCATCGAGGCCATTATCCTCAACCAGAAGCCGGTCGAAGAGGCTGTCAAGGAGATGGCCACCAAGGTCAACGACTTGCTCAAGGAAGAGGGCAACCTTTAACCTAAGGAGAGGGCGAGGCGCGGCGGCGCGCCGCCGCGCCTCGCGTCGTTTGAGAACACCTCGGTCTGTGGCGAGCTGTCTGGCGACCGACCTCCGAGCAGCGATGGAGGATAGACTGTCAGGGTTGGGACGTCAGTAGCCCTAACTTCGGGAGGGGAGGAACTTCTTGACATGACTTCGACCACCATGAGCACCTCTGTCGACACAATCGGCCGTCGCCCTCGTCTCCATTGGCCGGCGGTGCGGCGCAACCTGGGCGCGTATTTGTTCATCCTTCCGTTCATGATCTTGTTTATCATTTTCAACGTTTTCCCTTTCTTCTGGGCTTTCTGGCTCTCCCTGGTCAAGGGGGACATCGTCGCTCCGGTCAAGCCGTTTGTGGGGCTGGCCAACTACATTGCCTTGCCCAGAGACACCATCACCGTCACGGTTCTCAAGAACACAGTGCAGTATGTGGTCTCGGTCGTGCCGATCGCTGTCATCTCGGCGTTGGCCCTGGCCTTTCTGATCGGCAACCGACTGGTGCTCTTCCCTGGCCTCTTTCGGGGCATCGTCTATTTCCCGCTCTTGGCTTCGGCTGCCGCCGCCGCCCAGATCTGGAGCTATCTGCTGGCGCCGAAGTTCGGCATCATTAGCTACCTGCTGTCGCTGATTGGCCTGCCTGACGTCTATTGGCTCTCGAATCCCAAGATCGCCCTCTACGGCATCCTGATGGTCGAGTGGTGGCGCGGCATCGGCTTTCATGTGATCCTTTTCCTGGCGGCGATGTTAGGGGTGTCGCGTGAGCTTCAGGAGGCAGCTCGCATTGACGGCGCCAATGCCTGGCAAGTGGCCACTCGCATCACCATCCCCTTGATGCGTCCCGTCATTCTTTTCTCGGTCGTCATGGGCACGATCTGGGCCTTCCAGCTTTTCGATACCGTCTTCGTTCTCACCAATGGCGGCCCGGTGCACTCGACCGCTACCATCGTCTGGTATGTCTACAACTACGCCTTCCGCTACGGCCAGATTGGGATGGCCGCGGCAATGGGCGTGGTACTGCTTTTGATCATCATGCCAATCTCGTTCATCCAAATGCGGGTGCTTGGCCGCACGTGGGAGTCCTGAACAATGGCGACGATAGCTGTTTCCCGGCCGCGAGCGTGGCGGCGTCTGCGCGCCTGGGCGAGCATTGCGCCGCAGGCGATCATCGTCTACACCCTCCTCGCCTTGCTCACCATCGTCATGTTAGGGCCTTACCTGTTTATCTTCGCGACCTCTTTCAAAGAGACGTACACGCTGATCTCCATCCCGCCCCAACTGATCCCTCAGAAGTGGGTATGGGACAACTATATCTATATCGTTCGGGACCTTCCCTTCGTCACATGGTTCCTCAACAGCACCGTGGTCGCCCTCACCGTCACGCTGGGGACGGTCTTGATCGACGCGTTGGCCGCCTATGCCTTCGCCAAGAAGGAGTTCTGGGGCCGCGATGTCCTCTTCGGGCTGATGTTGACGACGGTGATGATCCCTGGGGCGTTGTTGCTGATCCCCGCTTTCCTGATCACGAACGCGCTGGGCATGGTGAACACCTACGCTGGCCTGATCATTCCCTCCTTGGGGGGGGTGCTAGGGGTCTTTCTTCTGCGCCAGTTTATGCAGACGCTGCCCGCCGAGCTGGAACAGGCCGCGCGCATCGACGGCTGCTCCGAGTTGGGCGTTTTCTGGCGCATCATCCTGCCCCTCTCGACTCCTGGCCTGGGCACTCTGGCTATCGTCACCTTCACTGGCCAGTGGAATGCCTTGATCTGGCCACTGGTCGTCGTCAATAGCAGGAAACTCTATACGCTCCCCCTCGGCCTGGCCCTCTTGCGCAGCGAATTTCAGGTCAACTACGGCATCACCTCCGCCGCCGCCTTCATCAGCGTTGTGCCGCTGATCATCGTCTTCCTCTTCCTGCAGCGGTACTTCCTGGAAGGCCTGACCGTGGGCGCGCTGAAGGGCTAACCTCCCCCGCTCGCTCGTTGACTCGCTCTCTCGCTCATTCGCTGACTCGCTGATTCGCTCTCTCGCTGATTCGCTGACTCGCTACCCTGGAGGCCCTATGCGTTTCTTCGACTGCAATGCCTTCTTCGGCTTGCCCACTCACCGACCGCTGTTGCCCGTGCGCACCGCCGAGGAGCTGCTGGCGGCAATGGACCGATCCGGCGTCGAACGGGCGCTGGTCTGGCATATCGCCCAGCACGATGCCTCGCCCCAAGTCGGCAACCAGCTCCTGGCCGACGGCATCCGCGAGCACCCGCGCCTGGTCGGCTGCTGGACGATCCTGCCCAATCAGGCGGACGAGTTCCCGCCGCCTCAGGTATTCTTCGACCAGATGCGCGCCGCGCGAGTGGCGGCGTTGCGCATCTTTCCAGACACTCATCACTTTGTGGCCAACGGCGTCGCCCTGGGCGACTGGCTGGAGGCGATGACGGCCCGCCGCATCCCGCTCTTCCTCTCGATGCGCCGCGGCATGAGCTGGCACAATGTGTACAGCCTCCTCGCTGAGTTCCCCAATCTGGTGTGCGTCCTTTGCGACCACGGCTGCTGGGGGGAGGATCGCCGCTTTCGGCCACTGCTCGAGCGCTATCCCCATTTTTACATCGACCTCTCTCAGTATCTGCTCGATGGCGGGATCGAGGCCCTGGTCGCCAAATACGGCGCCGAGCGCATCCTCTACGGCAGCGGTTTCCCTGAATCGCACTTCGGCGGTATGATGCTGGCGCTGCGCCACGCGCGCATCCCCGATGAAGCCAAAGCTTTGATCGCCAGCGGCAACCTGGAACGCATTCTGAGGGAGGAGGAGCTATGATCGGCACATCGGAGCTGGCGCGCGAGTTTTGGGAGTTCGGCAAGTCGGAGAGCTGCCCGATCTACGACCTGCACGGCCATATGGGGGTCTGGCATTCGATCTACTTCCCGCGCCCCGACGCGCCCGCTATGGTGCGGACGATGGACGAGTGCGGCGTGCGTCTGCTGGTCTTCTCGCATCATATGGCCCTGTTCGCGCCCGAGGTCGGCAACCGCGCCAGCGTTGACGCCGTGCGCCAGTTCCCCGATCGCCTGCGCGCCTATTGCGTCGTCAACCCCAACTATCCGGAGCAGCTCGCAGCCGACCTGGCCACGTTCGAGGCGCATCGCGACGTCTACGTGGGGTTCAAGTTCCTGTCCGACTATCATCGCATCGCGTTGACGGACCCTCGCTATCAGCCGGCGTGGGAATACGCCAACGCGCGCGAGCTGCTCATCCTGGCTCACACCTGGGGCAACAGCCCGTACAATGGCCAGGCGATCGTACGGCAGGTCGCGGAGCGCTATCCGCGAGTGAAGTTCCTGCTCGGGCACTCCTGTCACGGCGAATGGGACGCCGCCGTCCAGCTCGCGCGCGACTTCCCCAACATCTACCTGGAGCTGACGGCGCTCTTCGACGATCGCGGCCCCATCGAGAAGTTCGTCGCCGAAGTCGGCTCGGAGCGTCTGCTCTTCGGCACCGATCTACCGTGGTTCGATCCGCATCAGGCAGTCGGCGTGTTGCTCTCGGCCGAGATCAGCGACGAAGATCGCCACAACATCTGCCATCGCAACGCTGAGAAGTTGCTGGCGCCGTTCTTGTCTTGAATCTCTGGGAAGGAGAGACCCATCCATGAAAATCGGCGTCGAGGAACTGCTCGAAGTGCTCGACTTGTGGCCTCTCGCGCCGGAGGCGCGCGCCCAGATCGAGAAGATCGTGCGAGATAACCCGCCGGAGGAGGGGGCCTGGCTCTTCCGCTACTACGGCAAACGTCCCGGCAAGGTGGCCCAACTCGAAAAGGAGTTTGCCGAAGCCTGCGGCGCCCGGTATGCGCTGGCGACCAATTCGTGCACCTCGGCGTTGATCGCGTCCCTCGTCGCCTGCGGCGTCGGCCCTGGCGACGACGTGATCGTGCCAGGATACACGTTCATCGCCACGGCGGCGGCGGTGGTGATGGCCGGCGCTGTCCCCATCATCGCCGAGATCGATGAGAGCCTGACGTTGGATCCCGAAGATGTGGAAGGCAAGATCACGCCGCACACCAAGGCGATCGTGCCCGTCCACATGCGCGGCCTCCCCTCTAACATGGAGGCGATCATGGCGGTCGCGCGCGCCCACAACCTCAAGGTCATCGAGGATGTGGCGCAGTCGTGCGGCGGCTCCTACCGCGGCAAGTGGTTGGGCACCTTCGGCGACATGGGGTGTTTCAGTTTCGATCAATACAAGATCATGACCTCGGGCGAGGGCGGCATGATCGTCACCGACGATGAGTACCTCTACACGCGCGCCCAGAGCTACCACGACACGGCGGCCTGTTGGCGGCCCAATCGCTACGCGCGCGAGCGGCGGCCGGGCGAGCTGTTCGCTGGCGAGAACTACCGTATGAGCGAGATTCAGGGCGCTGTGGCGCTGGCGCAGTTGCGCAAGTTGCAGGGGTACCTCAAGGTCTGTCGCGAGACGAAATGGCGGCTGACGGATGCGCTGCGACGCGCTGAGATCGCGCCCATGCGCATCGGGCCGGTCCACGATCCGGAGGGGGACGCTGCCCAGACCCTCACCCTGTTCGCGCCGAGCGGTCCCTTCGCCAAAGAGCTGATCGCGCGCCTGCGGGCGAAGAACGTGGTCGCGGGAGGCATCTACGATCAGACGGTGCGCGACTGGCATGTGTACCCGTATTGGGAGTACATCCTGGAACGCAAGACGCCAACGTCGGCTGGCCATCCGTACAGCGCCTATCGAGGCAAGCTGCCGGACTATTCTCCAACGATGTGCCCGCGCACGCTGGAGATCCTGGAGCGCACGGTGTATGTCGGCGTGATCCCTGGCCTCAAGGCTGAAGAAGCCGAGGCAATCGCTGCGGAGGTCGCAAGCGCCGTCAGGGACCTCGTGCGGGAAGGCGTGTCGGCGTAGGCGATTCAGGCCCATCGGCCCAGCCTTGTATGGTCATTGCGGGCAACTCTTCGCGTCTAACACAACGCTAATCGGCTGCTAACGTCCCTCTAACGGCTTTCTGCGACAGTCGGAAGTGTTGCAAGGGACATCGATCCCGCCGACCGGAAGCGGTGAACGTAATGCTGAAAGATCAGCGAAGGAGGAATGTATGAGCAGCTTGAGCCGATGGGATCCTGTGAGCGATATGATGAACCTGCGTCAGGCCATGGAACGCCTGTTCGATGAGACCGCACGCTCAGTCTGGCAGCCGATGGCCACCGCGGAGCGGGTATGGCGCCTGCCGGTCGACGCATACACGACCCCCGAAGAGGTGATCATCGTCGCCTCTGTGCCGGGCGTCAAGCCGGAGGATGTGGACATCACCCTGGAAGGGGAGACGTTGACGATCCGCGGCGAATTGCCCGGGCCGCGCGAGAACGCCAACTGCGTGCTGCAGGAGCGGACATACGGTAAGTTCGCCCGCACGCTGACCCTCAACGTCCCCGTGAGCGCGGATAAGGCCGAGGCGACCTTTGAGAACGGTCTGCTGACCTTGCGTATCCCCAAGGCCGAGGCCGTGCGACCGAAGACGATCAAGGTCAGCGCCAAATAACAGGACGTGCGCACGGGCGGATTCCCGCCCAGGCGCTTGAACCCCGTCCCCCAATCAACCTGAGTTGACTAGAGCGGCCTTCCGGATGTCGCCAGGCGTCCGGAGGGCCGCCGTTTCTTGTTGCTCGCTTTCTGATCGTCTCCCTAGCCAAGTGTTGATAGGCTGTCTCTGCACTGCAGAGAGAAACGCTGAGGAATCCAGAAAAACTCTGCGGCCTCAGCGGCCTCTGCAGTGAATTTCGCCATCAACGCGCAAGGGGGAGCTCACCCGATTCCTCTCGACTGTGCTATAATGATGAGTGCGAACGTTTGATCTAATTGTGGGAGCTTCCATGGCCTCGCTCCGACGAACCGATGCGACCAAACGTCGCAGCCGCGGCAGCCGCAAAGAGCCGACGCCGATCCTGATCACGGTCTTGTCCCTGCTTCTGCGCAGTCAGATCATCGGCGTCCTGCTGGCGGTGATCGGCCTGCTGACCCTGGTCAGCTTGCCTGGCGCTGATCAGGGGGTTTTCACGCGCTGGTGGATTGGCAATCTGCGGGTCGCCTTCGGCGCTGGCGTCTACCTCACGCCGATCGTGTGCGGCATCGCTGGCTACTGGCTGGTCGTCCGTTCCATCAAGACCGATAGCCTCGACTGGCGTCGCGTCCTGGGCCTGGCGATCGCCTTCCTGGTCTTCCTGGCTTTTGCGCACATCTTTGCTGGCCAACCCGCTATGCCCCTGGCGTTGGCGGGAAGCGGCGGCGGCTACCTGGGCTTCCTCGTGGGGCAGCCTCTGATCGACGTCCTCGGCGTCGTCTTCGCCGTCGCGTTCCTGGTCGTGGCTGGCATCGTGGCCCTCGTCCTCGTCTCTCCCTACACATTCGCGGAGTTTGCCGCCGCCCTCGAACGGCTGGGCGAGCGTGTGCGTGCCGTCTGGGGGGGGCGTCAGGTGGGAGCCGGCCCGGGCTGGCCCTTGCCCTCCGGCGCATTGCCGTGGTCGGCGCGCCTGCGCGCCTGGTGGGAGCGCCGCTCCTGGAATCAAGCGGGCGAAGAGCCTCCCCTCGCGGATCGCCTGGTCAGCCGCACCGTGTTGACGCGGGCGGCGGGGTCTGCGGATGAGGCGGAAGAGACGACGGCGGGTCCCCAGTCGTCGGGCGCCCTCTTCCCGCGCGTGATCGGCGGCGCGCAAGAGTGGCGGTTGCCCCCGATCGCAGAGATCCTGGAGGACGTGGGAGAGGCGGAGATCAGCCGCGAGGAGATCCGTGAGCGCGCGCGCATCATCGAGCAGACGCTGGCCAGCTTCGGCGTGCCGGTCAAGGTCGTCGAGGCGAACCAGGGGCCGGCGGTGACGCAGTTCGGCTTGCAGCCCGACTACATCACGCGCAAGGGCAAGGATGGCAAGCTGGAACGAGTCAAAGTCAAGGTCGCTCACATCCAGGCCTTGAGCAACGATCTGGCGCTGGCCTTATCCGCCTCGCCGATCCGCATCGAGGCGCCGGTGCCCGGACGGCCAGTGGTCGGCCTCGAGGTGCCCAATGCCCAGATGTCGATGGTGACGCTGCGCAGCCTGCTGGAATCAGAGGAATTTCAGGCGCTGAAGAAACCGCTCAAGATCGCCCTGGGGCGTGACGTCTCAGGGACGCCGGCGGTGGCGGACCTGGCGGCGATGCCCCATCTGCTGATCGCGGGCGCCACTGGCACCGGCAAATCGGTATGCATCAACGCGATCATCGCTACCTTGTTGTGTACGCATACACCGGACACGTTGCGCCTCCTCATGATCGACCCCAAGATGGTGGAGCTGACCCAGTACAACGGCATCCCCCATCTGATCGCGCCGGTCGTCGTCGAGGTCGAGCGCGTGGTGAGCACGTTGCAGTGGTGCACGCGCGAGATGGAGAGGCGGTACAAGTTGTTCTCCAAGGCCGGCGCACGCAACATCGACGCCTATAACCAGACCTTGCGCGCCCACGGCGAGCCGGTGCTCCCCTACATTCTGATCATCATCGACGAATTGGCCGATCTGATGATGGCCGCGCCCGAAGAGGTCGAGCAGACGATCTGCCGCCTGGCGCAGATGGCGCGCGCGACCGGCATCCACCTCATCATCGCCACGCAGCGCCCCAGCGTGGATGTGGTGACAGGGTTGATCAAAGCCAACTTCCCGGCGCGCATCTCCTTTGCTGTCGTCTCGCAGACCGACTCGCGCGTGGTCCTGGATACGCCGGGGGCCGAGCGCTTGCTGGGCCGCGGTGACATGCTCTTCATGCGCCCCGATTCGTCCAAACTCGAACGGTTGCAGGGCGCATTCGTCTCCGATCGTGAGCTGGAGCGCCTGGTGCGTTACTGGAAAGGGATGCGCCTGCTCGAGGCGGGCGACCCTGCTGGCGTCAGCGGCGTGCGTGGGCTGGCGACCGCTCCCCCTCTGGAGCCAGGGCAGGCGATCCAACGTCCGCTATGGGAGGAGATGATCGAACAAGAGAGCCGCGCGGCTGCGCCGAAGGACGACCTTTACGATGCGGCGTTGCAGGTCGTGCGTGAGGCGGGACGGGCGTCGGTGAGCCTGTTACAGCGTAAATTGCGCATCGGTTACACGCGGGCGGCGCGTCTGATCGACATGATGGAGGCGAACGGCGTCGTCGGCCCTGATGAGGGGGGGACCCTTGGGCGCAAGGTGCTCGCGCCGAAAGAGGCCAGCTCCCCTGACGATCTGGAGTCATGAGAGGGGCGCCGCTATTTCTTGATATCCATCAACGGATGGCGGCCCGATGGATGGCGTCGCGACGCAAGCGGCATCGGCTGAAATCCGGCGCCGGGGGCCGTGCGGGTTCGTGCACCGCCAGCCGTCCGCTTATGAACACTCATCAACGCCCGGCTGGGTCAGGTCAAAGCCCGCTGAGCGGGCTGGCAATGGCCCTGGCGCAATTGCTTGAGCCTGGCGGCTTTGACTGGCTGCGAACTCGTGGTTACAATCGCTGGGCAGTAGGGTTCTCACGTTCTCCATATTTACCAAGAGGAGGATCCCGGTATGCAAAGGCGACTGTTCTCACTCATGGCAGTGCTCGTCGTATTGTCGCTGTTGGCGACGGCGTGCGGCGGCGGACAACAGGAAGCGCCGACCCCGACAGCGCCAGCAGAGGCAGCTCCGGCTGCCGCGGCGCCCGCCGCAGAGCCAACCCCCACCCCTGCGCCAGCTCCGGCTGAGACGGCCGCGCTGGGCAGCGAAGGCAACCCGATTAAGCTGGTCTGGGTGCCTTCCGGAGATACGCAGAAGATCCTGAGCGGCGCCGAGAAGCTGGATGCCCTGCTGGCCAAACAGGGCGTCTATGTGAAATCCTCGATCGCCACCAGCTACGCCGCCGCCATCGAGGCGCTGTGCGCCGGCCAGGTCGACGCCGCCGCCCTGGCGACCCTCTCGTACGTGTTGGCCCACGACAAGTGTGGCGCGGTCGTGCTCGTCAACTCGATCCGCCGCGGTAGCGCCACCTATAATGGCCAGATCTTGGTCGGCGCCGACAGCGGCATCAACAGCGTGGCCGACCTCAAGGGGAAGAAGTTCGCCTTCACGGACCCCGCCTCGACTTCCGGCTACCTGTACGCCGCAGCTCTGCTCAAAGCCAATGGCGTGGATCCGGCCACAGACCTGGCGGAGGCGGTCTTCGCTGGCTCGCACAACGCGGCCGCGCTGGCCGTTTACAATGGCCAGGTCGACGGCGCCGCTACCTACGTCGATGTGCGCACCAGCCTGGAGCAGACCTTCCCCGATATCATGGAGAAGACCAAGGTCATCGCCCAGACCGAGCCGATCCCCAACGATACGATCTCGGTCAGTGCGCAGATGCCTGCAGAGGTGCAGAACGCCTTCAAGAAAGCGTTGCTGGATGTGATGGCGACGGATGAAGGCAAGGCCGCAGGCTACGAGATCTACGAATGGGACGGCCTGGCTGAGAGCAACGACGCCCTCTTCGAGCCGGTGCGCGTGGCCGCCGCGGCCATGGGCATAGACCTCCAGAACTGGAAAGGCCAGTCGGTCCCCTTCAAGTTCGGCCTGGTCACCGACGTGGGCAAGATCGACGACAAGAGCTTCAATGAGTCGTCGTGGAACGCCCTGACCAACGTGCAGAAGAGCATCTTCTCTGAGATCAAGTACATCGTCTCGGTCGACCCCAAAGATTACGCCAAGAACATCGCCACCTTCGCCGAGGATGGCTACGATGTGATCGTCGTCTCCGGCTTCGCGTTGGGGCAGGCTACCCTGGAAGCGGCGCAGAAGTATCCGAACGTCAAGTTCGTCGGCGTCGACATCGATGTGGAAGCGCTGGCCGCGCAGGCGGGCGTCGAGGTGCCTCAGAACATGGCGGGCTTGATCTTCGACGAGGACAAGGCCGGGTATCTGGCGGGCGCGCTGGCGGGCCTGATGACCAAGAGCAACGTCATCGGCGCCGTGCTGGGCACCGATCTGGTGCCCCCCGTGTGGCGCTTCGGCGAGGGGTACAAGGCGGGCGCCCAGGCAGTCAACGACAAAGTCGAAGTGATCGTCGTCTACCACAGCGACGTCGGTTTCGACAAGACCTTCGACGACCCCGAGTGGGGCAAGACCACGGCCCTGTCCATGATCGACAAAGGGGCGGACTTCATCTTCGGCGCGGGCGGCAAGACTGGCAACGGCGCGCTCTACGCCTGCGCTGAGACGAACAAGTGCTACGCCATCGGCGTCGATCAGGATCAGTACTATTCGGTGCCCGAGGCGCAGAAGGTGCTGATCACCAGCGCCATGAAGATGATCACCCCGGGCGTCGAGGACCTGATCAAGCAGGCCGTGCGCGGCACCTTCAAGGGCGGCAACTTCAAGGGCAGCGTGGGCCTGGCCCCCTTCCATGACCTCGACAGCGTGGTGCCGCAAGAGGTCAAGGACAGGCTGGCGGAGATCGAGAAAGGGCTGAAGGACGGCTCGATCCAGACCGGCGTTTCTCCCGCCAAGCCGCAATAATCTGACGAGCGCAGGACGGGAGAGATCGGGAAGGGGAAGAAGGGGAACCTTCTTCCCCTTCGTTTGTTAGCTCAGGGAGGGCGTATGCGAGCAGGGGCGCCCCTGATCCGTTGGGATTATCTGGCGCAGATGGTGTTGATCCCTGTCCTCGCGGTGGCGACGGCCATCCTCGTCGGCGCAGGGGTGGTCTGGCTGACCGGCGGCGACCCCATCGCCGCGTTCGAGGGGATGGCAGAGGGGGCCTTGGGCAGCAAGAAGGCGCTGGTGGAGACGGCCATCTCGGCCACGCCGTATATCTTCGCCGGGTTGGCGGTGAGCGTGGCCTTCAAGGGAGGCCTCTTCAATATCGGCGCCGAAGGACAGCTTGCCATCGGGGCGATCTGCGGCGTCTGGGTGGGGTATGCGCTGCCCGATCTGCTCGGCGTCGCGAAGCTGCCGGCCGCAATCCATCTCCCTCTGGTCCTGGCGGCGGGCATGGCGGGGGGCGCGTTCTGGGGAGGCGTGCCGGGCTGGCTCAAGGCGCGCACCGGGGCGCATGAGGTCATCAACACGATCATGATGAACTATCTGGCGTTGCTGTTGAGCGGCTGGCTGCTGGGCGGCCCCATGCGCGATCCCAACCCTCTCAATGTCATCTCGCAGACGAAGAAGATCGCCGAGAGCGCGCGCATCCCGATCCTGCTAGAAGGGACGCGCCTGCATTGGGGGGTGGTCCTGGCGCTGGCCATGGCGTTGGTGGTCTATTGGCTGCTGTGGAAGACGACGATCGGCTTCGAGATCCGCACGGTGGGCGCCAATCCCGAGGCGGCGCGTTATGCCGGGATTCGCGTGGCGCGCGTCACCACGTACACCCTCACGATCAGCGGCTTGCTGGCTGGCCTGGCGGGCGCCGTCGAGGTGGCCGGCGTCAACTACTACCACGCGCTCGGCTTCAGCACCGGCTACGGGTTCGACTCGATCGCCATCGCGTTGTTGGGGCGCAACCATCCGCTGGGGGTGGTGCTGGGAGCCTTCCTGTTCGGCGCGATGCGCGCGGGAGCCACGCAGATGCAATTCCGATCCCAGGTCTCCGTCGATATCATCTCGGTCATCCAGGCGCTGATCCTGATGTTCGTGGCGGCTGACGCCATCATCCGCTGGATTTATCGCATCAAAGCGCCTGCTCCCGGCGGCGAGATCGTGCTCACGCGTGGGTGGGGAGGGTGAAGCCATGGAGATCGAACGCACGGCGCTGCTGATCGTCAGCGTGTTGGCGACCATGTTTCAGGTGGCCACTCCTCTCACACTGGGGGCGCTCTCCGGCCTCTTCTGCGAGCGCTCCGGGGTCGTCAACATTGCGATCGAGGGAATGATGCTCGCGGCCGCCTTTTTTGGCTACATCGCCGGCTTCTACACCAAAAGCCTCTACGTCGGCCTGGTAGTAGCCATTGCCACGGGCGGGGTGATGGCGCTGCTCCATGCGCTGCTTTCCGTCTCTTTTCGCGTGGATCAGATCATCTCCGGCACCGTGATCAACATCCTGGCGATCGGCGTCACCGGCTATCTGAACACCCAGCTCTTCTTCGGCTCCGAGCGCACGGTGGGGGCGGGCACCTTCCCGCGGATCGCGCTCCCGCTGCTGGCCGATCTGCCGATTGTCGGGCGCATGTTCGATCAGCGTCCGATCACCTACCTGGCTCCCCTGCTGGCGCTGCTCGCCCACTTCATCCTCTTCTCAACGCGGTGGGGGCTGCGCACGCGGGCGGTGGGAGAATATCCGCGCGCGGCGGATACCGTGGGCATCAACGTGCTGTTCATGCGCTACGCCAACGTCATCATCGGCGGATTGCTGGCTGGCCTGGCGGGCGCCTACTTCACGTTGGAATCGATCCCGCAGTTCGAGCCGATGATGACGAGCGGGCGCGGCTTCATCTCCCTGGCCGCCCTCATCTTCGGCAAATGGACGCCGTTGGGGGCGTGGGGAGCGACCCTGTTGTTTGGGCTGGCCCAGGCGATCCAGATCAATGCCCAGCAATTGGGAGTGCCGCTGCCGTCGCAAATCGTGGGTATGTTCCCCTATCTGCTGACGATGATCGTCCTCAGCGGCGTGGTCGGACGCTCGATCCCGCCTGCGGCGGTGGGGCAACCGTATCACAAGTGAATTGATCGATCCTGGAGGAGCCTGGCGCATGAATGCAACTGCTGGGACGCTCCCCATCCTGGAGGCGCGTGGGATCACCAAACGGTTCCCCGGCGTGCTCGCCAACGACCACATCGATTTCGCGCTGATGCCGGGCGAGGTTCACGCTCTGCTCGGCGAGAACGGCGCCGGCAAAACCACGTTGATGAACATCCTCTATGGCCTGTATCATCAGGACGAGGGACAGATCCTGGTGCGCGGCCAGGAGGTGTTGTTACACGATCCCAACGACGCGATCCGGCTGGGCATCGGCATGGTGCACCAGCACTTCATGCTCATCCCAGTCTTCACCGTGGCCGAGAACGTCATGCTCGGCATGGAGCTGACGCAGCGCGGCTCCATCCTCGACCGCCGCTGCGCCGAACAGCGCATCCGACAACTGTCGGAGCAATACGGGCTGGCAGTCGATCCCGCCGCTTATGTGCGCGATCTGCCTGTGGGGGCGCAGCAGCGCGTGGAGATCATCAAGGCGTTGTATCGCCAGGCGGAGATCCTCATCCTGGATGAGCCGACGGCGGTGTTGACGCCGCAGGAGACCGACGACCTCTTTGAAGTGATTCGGGCGTTGGCCGCGCAGGGCAAGTCGATCATCTTCATCAGCCATAAGCTGAAGGAAGTGCGCGCCATCGCCGATCGCGTCACGGTCCTGCGCGCCGGCCGCGTCGTGGGGACTTGTCGGCCCGATGCGGTGAGCGAGGCGGAGCTGGCGGAGATGATGGTGGGGCGCAAAGTGGTGTTGACCGTGCCCAAGTCTGCGGCCCATCCTCAGGATGAGGTGCTGCGCGTCGAGGGGCTCCGTGTGCGCGACGTTCGCGGCAGCGAGGTCGTGCGCGGGGTGTCGTTGGCGGTGCGCGCCGGGGAGATCGTGGGGATCGCTGGCGTACAGGGCAACGGCCAGACCGAGTTGGTGGAGGCGTTGAGCGGGCTGCGCGCGATCGAGGCGGGGCGCGTGTACATCGCAGGTCACGAGATGACGCATGCGCCTGTGCGCCAGCGCATCGAGGCCGGCCTGTCGCATGTGCCCGAGGATCGCCAGAAGCACGGCCTGGTGTTGTCTTATTCCGTCGCCGATAACCTGGTGTTGTGCACCTACTATCGGCCGCCGTTCGCGCGCGGGCTGAACCTCAACCAGCGCGCGATCGAGGATCACGCGCTGCGGCTGGTGCGCGAGTTCGACATTCGGACGCCCGGAGTGTACACGCTGGCCAGCGCGCTCTCGGGCGGCAACCAGCAGAAGACGATCGTCGCGCGCGAGTTGTCGCGTCCCTTGCGGCTATTGATCGCGGCGCAGCCCACGCGCGGCCTCGATGTTGGTTCCGTCGAGTATATCCATCGCCAGATCGTGGCCATGCGCGACGCCGGCGCCGCCGTGCTGTTGGTCTCAGCGGAGCTGGACGAGATCCTCGCCCTGGCTGATCGCGTGGCCGTCATGTATCGCGGGCAGATCCTCGCCACGTTGCCCGCCGCCGAGGCGACGCGCGAACGGATCGGCCTGTTGATGGCGGGAGTGCAGTAGGTGAACCTGTCAGGAGATGGCCAGCGGGTAGCGGCCGTACTTCTGCACCGCCTCGCCTAACGCCAGCACATTTTCTGGCTTAAGATACCCTGCCAGGCTGTTGCCGCTGGTGACGATGTATCCCCCGCCCGGCCCGAGGTCGGCGATCAGGCCGCGCACCTCAGCGTCGACATCGGCGGGCATCCCCATCCCCAGGATGTTGAGATCGACGTTGCCCAGGATGCACACGCGGTCGCCGTAGTCGCGCTTCATGGCGCGGATGTCCACCGCTCCTTTCTCGTTGGGATGCAGGCCGGCGATGCCCAGGCTGAGGAGGTCCTCGATGAAGGGGAGGATGTTGCCGTCGCTGTGGATGATCCATGGCAGCGTGATCTGTTCGGCCACGCGCTGATAGCGGGGCAACACCAGGTCATGAAAGATGGCTGGCGAGAAGAACGGCGCGGTCTTGAAGGCCATGTCGTCGGTGGAGACGTAGACGTCGAAGCCGAGCTGGCAGGCGCGCGCCGCGACGACGGCTGCCCAATCGCAGTAGATGTCGAGCACGGTCTCGACGAAGGCGCGATCCTCGTAGAGGGCCACGCTGAAGTTCTCAATGCCGAGGCCAAGCAGGGTGGGGAAGATGCCGACGCGCGTGATGAACCAGGCGGCGTAGTCGCCTTTCTGGGCGGCGAAGGCGGCGGCCTCGGCATAGAGGGCGTCGTCATAAGGATCGGGAAGCTGCAACAGCGGGAGGTCGGCCTGGCTGCGGATGAGGCCCGCCCCGTAGAAAAGGCGGCCATCCTGGCCAGCGACGCGCTCCGCATAGACGGGCGCGCGCAGGACATAGTAGATGTTATCCAGATGGAGCCGTTCGGCGATGGCCTTGATCTCATCGACGCGATAGGGGTTGGTCTCCAGGTTGGCGGCCTGGCTCTGCGGCTCGCCCCATCCCATCAGGCGCTGAGCCAGGGCGCGATCGATCCCCAGCTCGCAATAGGGGACGCGGTCGGGTTGTTGGCGACGGAGAGCAGCCAGGACGCGCTCGCGAGAGGTCATGGTCATGGAGGGCCTCCTGAGTGGGGGATCGCGCCGGAGCTTCGCCTGAGCCTGTCGCGCGATCTGGGCGATTTTGTGAGATCGGCGGCGCTCTAAGGAGTGAAGGCCAGGCGCTTACAGTTGAAGATGCGCCCCTTCTAGTGTGTTCATCTTTCGTTTTGAGCGCAACGCCACGATCTATGAGCGCTAATTGGAGGTTGGGGCCAGCCTGGTGCGCCGCCTGCGAAGCTGGCTGAAGCCTCTTCCTCCAGAAGTGCGCCAGGCGATCTTTGAGCTGGGAAACGAGGGCGTTCGCAGCGCTCGCTGCAAGCGCCCTCGTCCTGTGTTCAGCCCATCGTCGAGACGCGTTCGGGCCGGATCTTGTAGATGACGCGCACTTCGCCGGGCTGACGGTAGGGATAGCTGTCGACGCCGAGGTATTTCTTGGCCAGGCTGTCGATGTGGGCGTCCGCGCCCTCTTCTGTGACCTCAGTCACCACGCCGCGCACGGCCAGATAGCGATAGGGGTTATCCGGGTCCTGGATCGAGAGGGCGACGTGAGCGGCGCGCCGCATGTTGCGGTCCTTTTGGCGCCCGCGCGCCGAATTGACGCGCACCGTCTCGCCGTCCCAATCGAACCAGACCGGCGTCACCTGCGGGCTACCATCTGGCATCAGAGTCGCCAGGTGCGCGAACGCGCGCTTCTGCGTCAACAGGTCCATGAATCCTTCGGGGATCGATTCTCCCATTGTGCCCTCCTTTTCTCCCTCATTGCGGAGATGATTGGTCCAATCTTGAAAGTGGCGACCGTACCTCTTTTGCGGCGGGTCTCCTGGCCCGCCGCTTTCGTTGCGTTTGCCGGTCAGGAGACCGGTGAGGAACAGAGAAACGCTCTCTGCGGACCGGAGCGATCATCTCCATTCTCGCACAGGGCGACGCCTGGGCGCGTAACATCCCCACCAAACGATGCCGACAAAATCTGAGCGCTCAGGGTCGGCTCGCGATCCTCTGTCCCTGCCGGCAGACCGCGCCAGACACGAGCTGCATAGTACTATGGTACTACCTCACAAACCTTAAAATATCGCAGCAAATTGCTATTGCGCTTGTCAAATCCAATAAATCACGATATAATGCTGGTGGGACAAAGTGGTGCGGAATGGGAGGGTTGTTGCCTTAAATGGGGCGACAACCCTCTCGGCCACTTACGGGATGGTAGAACAAATGTTTCTGGGCCACTACATACACAACCTCGATGACAGAGAACGGCTGACCATCCCAGCCAAATATCGCGACGACCTCGCTGAGGGCATGGTGGCCACGCGCGGTCCCGGGCAGCAGGTATTGCTCTATCCCCTGCGCGAATGGTGGACCCTGACGCAACGGGTCGATGCTTTGCCCAAGCTGGGCGAACAGCCGAGCAATATCCGCCGCCTCCTCTATGCCTTTGCCGAAGATCTGACCATGGACCGTCAGGGGCGCATCATCATCCCGGCTCGTCTGCGCGAGCACGCCCATATTCGCGACGAAGTGGTGATCGTCGGGCTGAACACGTATATCGAGCTATGGGCCCCGGAGACCTGGCGCCAGATCGAATCTCGTTTTGAGGACGGCTCCTTTACAGAAGATTACTTCGCAACGTTGGGGATCTAGGCAATGGAGGCGGCCGATCCCTTCGAGCAGGTAGAACATCGGCCAGTAATGTTGGCCGAGGTCCTCGTTGGCCTGGCGCTTCGGCCAGGCGCTGTTGTGATCGACGGCACCCTGGGCGGCGGAGGCCATGCGGCGGCGATGTTGCAGGCCATCGCTCCTGGGGGGCGCCTCTTGGGCCTCGACGCCGATCCTGCCGCGATCGCGCGTTGCCGACTTCGCCTGGCGACAGCCATAGCCGAAGGGCGCGCTTGCCTGATCCAGGCGAATTTCCGCGATCTGGCCCGGGTCGCGAGCGACGCCGGATTCGCCGCCGTGGACGGCATCGTCCTCGACCTGGGGTTGTCTTCCCTGCAACTGGCCGATCGTACGCGCGGGTTCAGTTTTCAGGCGGCTGGCCCCCTCGATATGCGCTTCGATCCCTTGCAGGAGACGCGAGCGGCGGACCTGGTCAATCATCTCCCCGAAGACGAGTTGGCCGACCTGATTTATGCCTATGGGGAGGAACCGCGTTCACGCCGGATCGCACGGGCGATCGTGCAGGCCCGTCCCCTGAAGGATAGCGCCGAATTGGCCGCTGTGATTGTAAACGCGGTGGGCAAGGGACGCCAGCGCATCCATCCAGCCACACGCACGTTCCAGGCGCTGCGGATCGCCGTCAACGATGAGCTGGAGGCGTTGCAGGCGGCCCTGCCGCAGGCGATCCGCCTGTTGCGGCCTGGAGGACGCCTGGCGGTCATCAGCTTCCATTCGCTCGAGGACCGGATCGTCAAGCAGTTCTTTCAGCAGGAAGCGCGCGATTGCATCTGCTCGCCGCGCGCCCCGCGTTGCGTGTGTGGCCATCAGGCCACGGTGCGGTTGATCACGCGCCGGCCCCTCCAGCCGGCGGCGGAAGAAGTCGTTGCCAACCCACGCAGCCGCAGCGCCAAACTGCGCATCGCTGAGCGGTTGCCCGGGTCCAGCGCCCATGCGGCGGGCGCCGACGTCGCAACGCATGAGGCGTCCTCAGCAAACTGATCATCTTGAGCGTCGGTTCAATCTCGGTCGTCAGCCGCGGAGAGGTCTACCAGAAATGGCTTCGTCGGCTGGCGCAGACCCTTCCAGGAGGAGAGAGCATGCTGCAACGTCGCTTTCTGGCGCCTTACTCCGTACTGGCGTGGCGGCCAGCTTTCATCCGGCGCGTGCTCCCTGAGGAAGCGTATCTCTTCGCGCGCTTTTTGTTTGTCCTGGCCATCCTGCTGGCGGCGGTGTACGTGTACCTGCAGCCGGCCCGTCAGATCTCGGTCACGCGTTTCCAGATCGACGATTTGCGAGTAGAATACGCGCGTCTGCAGCGCGAGAACGCGGATCTCACCCGCCAGTTGGCGACCTATACCGACATCCGTCGGATCGAAGCGCGCGCGCGTAAGCTGGGCTATCAACCGCCGGATACCCACCTGTTCATCGTGATGCCAGCGTCCCCCATTGCGCCTATCGCCGCACACCAGGCGGCCGACGTCGCGAACGCCGCGGCGGCCGCCGCTCCGCACGAACCGTGGTGGCAATGGATCCTGGACTGGGCCGCCGAGCGCATCGATCTGCCAGTCTACGCGCAGGCCAGACGCTGAGCTTTCACGATGGTCAACGAAGGGCTGTCGTTCCGCTTTCAGCGACGGCTGGCAGCGGTGGCTGCCAGCCTGTCGTTGTTGCTCGCCCTCCTCGTGCTGCAACTGGTGCGCTGGCACGTCCTGGTACACCCCGACACCATCCCGGCCCCTGCTCCCATCGCTCGCAGTGATCCCTATCGCGCGCGCGGCAATATCGTCGACCGCCACGGCCAGTTGCTGGCCACCGATGTCTTCCGCTGGGACATTGGCGTTTCGCCCGATGTGCTCCGCGACGAGGATCAGGAGCAGCTAGCCCACGAGCTGGCTCCCTTGCTCAAGCGATCAACAGACGAACTGCTGGCGGAGATGCGGGCGCATCCCCAGGCCCGTTATGTCCGGTTCGCCTCCGCCGTCGATCAAGAGGTCGGCGAGCAGATCGCCAATCTGGGCCGCTTTGGCTTGATCGCCGAGCCGCGCCCTCGCCGCTACTATCCCCAGAACGAGCTGGCCGCCCATCTCCTCGGCTTCGTGAACGTCGAGGGGAAGGCGTTCTATGGCATCGAGGAGTTCTATCAGGAATTTCTTACGAACGCCAGCATGTTGTATGACTCGCAGGCTGGCGATGAGGCGTTGCCTGCCGATTTCTCCTCCTTCATCCCTTCGCCCGTTGGGCGCGATCTGATCCTGACCCTCGATTCGGGGATCCAGTATCTCGTGCAGACGGAGCTAAGACACGCGATCGAGTATTACGGCGCCCAGGCTGGCACGATCATCGTCCTCGACCCGCGCACCGGCGAGATCCTGGCTGCCGCCAGCGAGCCAACCTTCGACCCGAACCGCTACTATGAGGGCGACCAGAAGAACTGGGCGAACAGCGCTATCAGCCTCGCCTACGAACCTGGCTCGGTCGTCAAGGCGGTGACGCTGGCGGCTGGCCTCGATGCGCAGGCGATCACGCTCGGTGAGACGTTTCGCGACACTGGCCGTCTTGAGGTTGGCGGCTATGAGATCCGCAACTCGGACCGGCGCGCGCATGGGATCGTCACATTGACCGATATCCTGGCCCAGTCGCTCAACGTCGGCGCGGCGCAGGTCAGCTTGAAGTTGGGACCGGAGGCATTTTATCGGTACCTGCGCGATTTCGGCTTCGGGCAGGTCACTGAGGTCGACCTGGCCGGGGAGTCCGCGGGCATCGTCAAGAACCCCAACAGCCCTCTGTGGAGCGAATCCGACCTGGCGACCAATGCCTATGGTCAGGGCCTGACCGTGACGCCGTTGCAGCTTGCGACCGCGATCGCGGCGATCGCCAACGACGGCGTGGTCATGAAGCCGCATCTGGTTCGCGCGACGGTCGACCGGGGGCGCCCGATCCCTATCCGCCCGAAGGCGCAGCAGCGGGCGATCAGCGTGGAGACGGCGCGCGCCATGCGCCAGCTCATGCGCGATGCGACCGCGCGCGGCATCGACGCCGATCTCGTGCCGGGGTATCAGGTGGCTGGCAAGACGGGCACGGCCCAGGTCCCTACCTCGACGGGGTACAGCGAGGATATGACGATCGCGACGTATGTCGCGTTCCTGCCGGCCGACGATCCACGCGTCGTCGTGCTGGTCAAGCTCGACCGGCCCACGCGTTCGACGTGGGCCGCCGAGGTGACGGTGCCAGTGTTTCAGCGGATCGCCGTCGAACTGGTGCGCTTGCTCGATATCCCGCCCGATGCAGTGCGGTTGAGCAGGAAATGATCCTATGCCTCTGACGATGGCCGACGTCTGGTCGGCGCTCTGTCCTGGCGTTCCTCCTGCAGAGATGGCCCAGGTGGCCATCTCTCATGTCGTCATCGACTCGCGGCAGGTGCAGCCCGGCGATTTGTTCGTCGCCCTGCGCGGCGAGCGGACGGATGGGCATGCGTATGTGGGCGAAGCCCTGGCGGCAGGCGCCGTCGGCGCGCTCGTGGATCATGCGCCGGCCGCCGTGACGGGGGCGTCGCTGGTGGATACGGCTGCTGGCCGCTGGCAGGTGGGAAGCAGCGAGCGGGCGCCGACGTTGTTCCTGACAGCCAACACCCTCAGCGCGCTGCAACGGCTGGCGCAGGCCTGGCGCGCCCGCCATCCCGCGCGCGCGATCGGCGTCACCGGCAGCGTGGGCAAGACGTCCACCAAAGAGATGATCGCGGCCGTCCTGGCCCGTCGTTATCAGGTGTTGAAGAGCGCTGGCAATTATAATAACGAGATCGGATTGCCCTTGACGCTGTTGGCGTTGGAGCCGCGCCACGAGCGGCTCGTGCTCGAGATGGGCATGTACGCTTTGGGGGAGATCGCCCAACTGTGCGCGCTCAGCCAGCCAGAGGTGGGAGTGGTCACCAACGTTGGGCCGACGCATCTCGAACGCCTGGGCACGATCGCGCGCATCGCCCAGGCCAAGGCGGAGCTGGTGCAGGCGCTGCCGCCCGCCCCGACCGGGGTCGCCGTGCTCAACTATGATGATCCGCTGGTGCGGGCGATGGCGCAGCAGACGTCGGCGCGCGTGGTCTTCTATGGATTGACCCCCGGCTGCGACCTGTGGGCAGATGGAGTCGAGAGCGAGGGGCTGCGCGGGATCCGTTGCCGTCTCCACGAGGGCGAGGAGACGCTGCATGTCAAGGCTCCCCTGTTGGGACGGCATAGTGTCCACACCATCCTCGGCGCGGCAGCCGTGGGGCGGATCGAAGGGTTGGGATGGGATGAGATCGTCGCCGGACTGCAGGATGTCTCCGCGCAGCTACGCCTGGTCACAGTGACAGGACTGCGGGGGGCCACTTTGATCGACGACACGTACAACGCCAGTCCCGTCTCGATGGTGGCGGCGCTCAATCTGTTGGCCGATCTGACGCCGGGCGAAGGGGGGCGGCGAGTGGCTGTGCTGGGAGATATGTTGGAGCTGGGCGATTACGAAGAGGAGGGGCATGTCCTGGTTGGGCGGCGCGCGGCGGATGTGGTGACTAAGCTGGTGACGGTGGGACGACGGGCGCGCCGCATCGGCGAGGAGGCGCGCGCGGTGGGGATGGCGGCAGAAGATGTCACGATCGTTGAGGACAACGAGGCGGCGATCGCTGTTCTGCGCGATCTGATCGACCGCGGCGACCTCGTGCTCATCAAGGGATCGCGCGGGCAGCAGATGGAACAGATCGTAGCCGCGCTTGCTCAACGGAGCAACGGCTGATGGCCTACGCCTTGATGCTGGGCACGATCTCGTTCTTTCTGGCCGTGATTTGGGGGCGGCCGCTCATCAACGTGCTCAAGTGCTACAAGATCGGCAAGCAGATTCGCGTCGAGGAGCCGGGCAGCCATCAGATCAAGACCGGCACGCCGACGACCGGAGGGCTGATGATCATCATTCCGGTGGTGATCATCACCGGCGTCCTGAACCTCGCCAACCTGCTCGGCTTCAACTACATCGGGCAATCGACCCTGCTGCTGATGGGGTGTATGGTCCTGTTTGGGTTGTTGGGGTTCATCGATGATCTGGAGGGGGTGCGCGGGCGGCGCGCCAAGGGGGAGGGGCTGATGGCGCGCTCGAAGGCGCTGTGGCAGTTCGTGATCGCCAGCGTCATCGCCGCCATCCTCTATTTCGGTCCGCCTGAGCTTGACTATGTCGGCATCCCGACGGTGCGGGAGTTCGTGCGCATTGGGCCGTGGATTCTGCCGATCGCGGTGTTCCTGATCGTCGCCTGCTCCAACGCGATCAACCTCAGCGACGGCCTGGACGCGCTGGCCGGCAGCATGACGGCAGTCGCTTTCGTCGCCTACGGGGTCATCGCCTATCTCCAGGGGCAGGCGTGGTTGGTCGCCTTTGCCTTCACGGTCGTGGGCGCGCTGATGGCCTTTCTGTGGTTCAACGCCCATCCGGCGGAACTGTTCATGGGGGATACGGGATCGCTGGCCCTGGGCGCGACGCTGGCGGTGGTGGCGTTGATGACGGGACAATGGCTGTTGTTGCCGGTGATCGCCTTCGTCCCGGTGGCGGAAACGTTGTCGGTCACGTTGCAGGTGGGCTATTTCAAGTACACGCGCCGCCGTTACGGGGAAGGACGGCGCCTGTTCAAGATGGCGCCGCTGCATCATCATTTCGAGCTGTTGGGGTGGTCGGAGACGCAGATCGTGCAGCGCTTCTGGCTGGTCTCGATCCTCTGCGCGATGCTGGGGATCGCCCTGGCGCTGGTGTGAGCTTGCCGGGGCAGGGGGCGCGCGTCTCGATGGAAGACTGGGCAGGCAAGTCGGTCGTCATCCTGGGCCTGGCGCGCCAGGGCACAGCGCTGGCGCGCTTCTTCGTTGCCCAGGGCGCGCGAGTGACGGTCAGCGACCTGCGGTCCGCGGAGGAGCTGGCCGTCGCGCGGCAGGCCCTCGCGGGCTTGCCGATCGACTACGTGCTGGGCGGGCATCCGGAATCGCTGCTGACGGGTTGCGATCTGCTTTGCCTCAGCGGGGGGGTCCCGACCGACCTGCCGATCGTCCAGGCCGCGCGCGCGCGAGGCATCCCCCTCAGCAACGATGCTCAGTTGACGCTGGAGCGATCGCCAGCGCCAGCGATCGGCGTCACCGGCTCGGCGGGCAAGACGACCACGACCGCGCTGGTGGGAAAGATGCTGCAGGCTTCCGGCCAGACGGCGCACGTGGGCGGCAACATCGGCACGCCGTTGATCGATTGCCTCGACCAGGTGGCGGCCACCGACTGGCTTGTGCTCGAGATGTCGAGCTTTCAGTTGGAGCTATGCACGCGCAGCCCGCGCATCGCGGCGATCCTCAACCTGACGCCCAATCACCTGGATCGCCATCCTTCGCTCAGCCATTATGCCGCGGCCAAGGCGAACATCTTGCGCTGGCAACAGCCGGGCGATGTAGCTGTGTTGGGCCTGGACGACGCGACGACGGGGGCCTGGGGACGAGAGCGGCGCGTGGTCATCCCGGCAGGACTGGGGCAGCCGGCGCTCGCCTTCCCGTTAGCGGCGGAGGTCCAGGGGTTTGGCCGTGCCGCGGAGCATACCCCTGCGATGGCGGGGGCTTTCGTGCGCGCAGGATGGGCGATCTGGCGCAAGGGGACGGAGGAACTCCCCATCCTGCCAACGACGGAGATCCGTCTGCGCGGCTGGCACAATGTCCTCAATGTCCTCGCAGCGTGCGCTTTGGCGGGGGCGGCTGGCGCGACAGTGGAGGCGATGGCGCAGGTCGTGCGCGAGTTCGGCGGCGTGGAGCATCGCCTGGAGATCGTGCGCACGCACAAGGGGGTGCAGTGGGTCAACGATTCGATCGCGACGACGCCGGAGCGCGCTCTGGCCGCGTTGCGCGCCTTCGACCAGCCGATCGTGCTGTTGGCGGGCGGGCGCGACAAGAAGCTCCCCTGGGACGAGCTGGCCCGCGAGATCGGGCGCCGCGTGCGCTGGCTCTTCTGTTTCGGGGAAGCGGGGCCGATGATCGCGGAGGTCGTGCGCGCCCAGAAGGCGACGACGCAGGTGCGAGTGTGCGCCGACCTCGTTGAGGCGGTCGCAGGGGCGGCGGAAGCGGCGCAACCGGGGGATGTGGTCCTGCTCGCGCCAGGGGGGACCAGCTTCGACGCCTATCGGGACTTCGTCGCACGCGGCGAACATTTTCGGCAGCTCGTGCAGGCTCTGTGAGGAGGCGTCCCTTTGCCTACCGCGTCGTCCAATCGCCGCCGTGGGGTCGACTTCATCCTGTTGGCCATCGTGGCCAGCCTGCTCGGCTTCGGCGTCCTCTCGGTGTATAGCGCCAGCTATGCCGACGCCTTACGGCTTAAGGAGAACAGCGCGTATTTCTTCATCCGGCAGTTGATCTGGGCGGGAGTGGGGGTCGTGGCCATGACGTTCATGGCCCTGGTCGATTACCGCCTCTGGCGGCGTTTCGCGATCCCCATTATGGCGGTGGCGCTGGTGGGATTGGTGGCGGTGCTGGTATTTTCGGAGGAGCGGTTCGGGGCGCAACGTAACCTCTTCAGCGGCAGTGTCCAACCCAGCGAGCTGGCCAAGCTGGCGGTTATCATCTATCTGGCGGCCTGGCTTTCGACGCACGAGAAGAACCTGCGCAACGTGCGTCTGGGGCTGGTCCCCTTTGCTTTTGTGTTGGGCATCATCACTGTGTTGATCGTGGCGGAGCCGAATTTCAGCATGGCGATCCTGGTGGTCGCGACGGCCGTGGCCATGTTCTTCATCGCGGGCGCTGACCTCAAGCAGCTTGGGATCACGTTCCTGGTGGTGGTGGTGACCTTCGGCGTGTTGATCAGCCAGTCTGATTATGCGCAGGGCCGCGTTCGCGATTATATTGCCTTTGTGCTCGATCCTGCGCAGGGGGGCAGCGATCAGGCGCGCCGCGCGGTGATGCTCCTCGTGCAGGGGGGGATGTGGGGCCGTGGCGGCCCCGGCGCCACGCAGATGGAGCCGGAGGCCTACATCCCCATCGGCTGGAGCGACGCGATCCTGGCGATCGTGGGGCGGGACACCGGATTGGTGGGGACGCTGTCGATCGTGGGGCTATTCGCCGGGCTGCTCTATCGAGGATTCCGCATCGCCGTACGGGCGAAGGACAGCTTCGGGACTTTCCTGGCCGCGGGGGTCACGTTCTGGCTCGTCTTCCAGGCGATCATCAACATGGGCGTGATCACAGCGATGATCCCTTTCACCGGCATGCCGTTGCCGTTCATCAGCTATGGCGGCTCTTCGCTGGTCACGGCCATGATGGGGATTGGCCTGCTGCTCAGCGTCTCGCGCGGCGCGCGGCCAATGGAGGAAACGAGTGCGAGTTTTGTTATGCGGGGGGGGAACCGGCGGGCACGTCTATCCAGCCTTAGCGATCGCGCACTGCCTCGGCGCCCCACCCCCCGGTCGCCCGCCGACAGCGGCAGACGACCGATCCGACGCGGCGGACGGCCGCGACGCTCCGGCGAACGCCGGGCATGAACTACTATATGTGGGCAATCCCGCTGGCGTCGAGAGGGCGCTGGTCGAGCGCGCCGGACTGCCGTTTGCGGCGGTGGACAGCGGCCAGGTGCGCGGCCATGCTCCCTGGGTCGTCGCTGGCAACCTGGGGCGCGTGGCGCGCGGCGTGTGGCAGGCGCTGCGTCTGATGCGCTCGTTTCGTCCGGATGTCGTCTTCATCACCGGCGCCTATGTGGCCGTCCCCGTCTCGATCGCCGCGCGTCTGGCCGGCATCCCGCTCTTGATCTACCTCCCCGACCTCTCGCCCGGCCTGGCGATCCGCTGGCTGAGCCATCTGGCGCAAAAGGTGGCTGTGTCGGTCGAGCCAGCGGCGCGCTACTTCCCGGGCAAAGCGGTCGTCACCGGCTATCCGGTGCGCGCCGAGCTGCTGGCCGCCGCCGCCGATCGATTGGGAGCCAGGCGACGATTGGGGCTGGAGGAGGGATGGCCCGTCCTGCTCGTGATGGGAGGCAGCCACGGCGCTCGTTCGATCAATCGGGCCGTTTGCGCCGGCCTGGAGCAGCTCCTGGCGCGCGCGCAGGTCGTGCACATGACGGGATCTCTGGATTGGCCGTGGGTCCAGGAGGAGGCGGCTAGGCTGCCAGCGGAGCTGCGCGCGCGCTATCATCCCTATGCTTATCTGCACGATGAGCTGGCCGACGCGATGGCGGCAGCCGATCTGATCGTCAATCGCAGCGGCGCCTCCAACCTGGGGGAATTGCCGATTATGGGGCTGCCGGGGGTGCTGGCGCCGTATCCGCACGCGGGCCGCCACCAGCAGATCAACGCTGAATTCCTGGCCGCGCACGGCGCGGCGTTGATCGTCGAGGATGCGGCGCTGGCGCGCGATCTGCTGCCGACGGTCCTAGGCCTCCTGGAGGACGCGGGCGCGCGGCAACGCATGGCTGCGGCGGCGCGTCGGCTGGCCCGCCCCGACGCGCCGCAGCGGATGGTCGAGCTGATGGCCAGCATGGCGAGGAACTGATGGTTGCCACTGGGCCGAGCAACATCGTTCTGGGGGCGTTTCTCCTCCTGTTCGGATGGCTGGGGTACCGGCGCGGCTTCAGGGCGGAACTGGCGACCCTGGTCGTGACGATCGGCGCACGCTTGCTGTTGGAGGCGCGCGGCCCGGATCTCGTGAGGATCATCAATCGCATGGCGGTGGGGTTCCTGTTCATCGCGCGCGGCGGTTTCACCTCCGATAACCCCGGCGCCGTGATCGCCTCGCTGCGCGAGAGGGGGCCTCTCATCTCCGACCAGGCTGTCCCCACGTTCTTGCTCGTCCTCTTCGTGGGCGCGGTCGTCTCGACTTACCTGCTGGGGTCCGCCAAGCAACTGAAGAGCAAATCGTCGTTGTTTTCGGCGCTGTTGGGCGCGGTCAACGGCTTCGTGTTGAAGACCATCTTCCTCCCTCTGCTCCCGCAGGCGACGCCAGCCCCCCTGGCGCCGCTCAACGCGCTGGCCCTGGGCGGCGGCCTGTCGTCGATGGATGCGGCCCTGCAGCCGCTGCGGGCGCTGGCCGATCGTTATGGCTCCGTGGTCGCGCTGCCTGTGGTCGCCCTCGTGGTCTATCTGGTCGTCCGTTCGATCCAGCCAGAAAAGAAGGGCAGCTAGGGGGCCGTATGGTGCCGATCGAGGTCCTGTGGATCGTGTTGGTCATCCTCTTCGGGTTCATCGGCATGGCGCGCGGCTACCCCCGCGAGCTGGGCGTCACCGCGATGAGCCTGATCGCGCTCCTGGCCCTGAATCTGCTGGAACCGCGCCTGCAAAGCCTCGAGGCGGCGCTGGAATCGGCCTTCAAAGTGAGCATCCGCTCGCGGCCGGACATCAACGCGATCAACGCCTTGCTTTTCAGCGCGATCTTGCTGCTCATCACCTTCGCGGCGTATGCCGGCCAGACGTTCTACTTCCCAGGATCGCCGAAGAAGGGACGCGTCGGCTCCTTCATCAGCTTCATGAACGGCCTGGTCAACGGCTACCTGATCATCGGGTCGCTCTGGCATTACCTGAACAAATTCAACTACGGCGTCGGCGCCTGGACCCTGGTCACGTTGCCGTTGACGCCTCGGGCGCAGAGCTTGCTCCCCTATCTGCCTCCTGCGGTCCTGGACCTTCCTTTCCTGGCCGGCCTGGTGATCTTGTTCATGATCCTGAGGATCCGCCGATGAGCGAGCCGTCGCCGATCCCCCTGGCATCGCCCGAGATCGCAGCCGCTATCCTGGCGCGGCCGACGGCGCGCGTCCACCTGATCGGCGTCGGCGGCGCGGGGCTTTCGGCGATCGCCATCGTCCTCCTCGAGCGCGGCTATCAGGTGACGGGCAGCGACCTGGCGCGGACGGCGGCGACCGAGAGCCTGGAGTTGGCAGGCGCGCGGATCTTTTATGGCCATGCGGCCGGCCAGGCGGACGGCGCCGATCTGGTGTTGATCTCGTCGGCGGTGCGCGCCGAAAACCCGGAACTGCGCGCGGCGATCGCGGCGGGCATCCCCGTGGTCAAGCGCGCCCAGTTTCTCGGGCCGTTGATGGCCGGCCGGCTGGGGGTGGCGGTCGCTGGGACGCACGGCAAGACGACGACGACCGCGATGATCGCGACCACGTTGCTGGCGGCTGGCCGCGATCCCGATTTCATCGTGGGGGGAGTGATCGCCGGCGTCGAGCGATCGGCGCGCGCTGGCCGCGGCGGCGTCTTCGTGATCGAGGCCGACGAGTACGATCGCATGTTCCTGGGCCTGACGCCGCGGGTCGCCGTGGTCACCAACGTGGAGTGGGATCACGTCGATTGCTACCCGACGCCCGCCGACTTTCAGGCGGCGTTTGCGGCTTTCGTCGATCGCCTTCCCCCCGATGGCTGTCTGATCGCCTGCGCCGATGATCCGGTCGCCTGCGCCCTGGCGCGCGAGCGGCGGCAGCGGGGGTTGCCAGCGATCACCTACGGGCTGGAGGCGGAGGCCGCCTGGCGGGCGCGCGCGCTGCGTCCCAACGATCGAGGCGGGGTCGACTTTGAGGCATGGCGTGAGGGGGGGCGCGTCGTGGAGGTGAGCCTGCGCGTGCCCGGGCGGCATAATGCGCTCAATGCGCTGGCCGCCCTGGCTGCCAGCGCTTGCCTGGAAGTTCAACCGGAAATCGTTGCTGCGAACCTTAAAGATTTCGTAGGAGTGCGCCGTCGGTTCGAGGTCAAGGGAATTGAGTGTGATATAATTGTTGTCGACGATTACGCGCACCACCCCTCTGAGGTGCAGGCGACGCTGGCAGCGGCTCGCCAGCGTTACCCCGAGCGGATCGTCTGGGCCCTGTTTCAACCGCATACCTTCAGTCGCACGCGCGCGCTGCTCGACCAGTTCGCCGGTTGTTTCGCCGACGCCGACCATGTCTTGATCACGGACATCTATGCGGCCCGTGAGGACGGGGCGGCGGAGGTCCACGCAGCTCAGATCGCGGAGCTGGCGGCTTCCCGGCATGCGGACGTGCGATATGTGGGAGGGCTGGAGGCGGCGACGGCCGTCTTGTTGGCCGAGGTCCGCCCTGGCTCGGTCCTGTTGACTTTGGGGGCCGGGGACGGTTATCGGGTGGGCGAAGCGGTGTTGGCCGCGCTGCGAGGACGCGATGCTGTCGCCTGAGGGCTATAGCCTGACGCTGCTGGAGGCGTTGCGCGCGGAGCTGGAAGCGGCTGGCCTGAGCGTGCAGGCGCGGGCGCCGTTGGCGCCCCATACGTCGCTGCGCATCGGCGGGCCGGCGGATCTGTTGGCGGTCGCGACGACGGAGGCCGAGCTGGCGACAGCGGTGGCCGCCGCCGAGCGCCGGGGGGTGGTATGGTGGATCCTGGGAGGGGGGAGCAACCTCCTGATCAGCGATCGCGGCGTGCGCGGGTTGACGATCCTCAACCGTTGCCGGGCGTGGGCTGTGCGTTCTGGGCAGCGCGTGTGGGCTGAGGGGGGAGCGCCGCTGGCTGGCCTCGCACGGGCGGCGATCCAGGCGGGGCTGAGCGGCCTGGAGTGGGCGGTCAGCATCCCCGGCACCGTGGGGGGCGCGATCGTCGGCAACGCGGGCGCTCATGGCGGCTGCATGGCCGACCATCTGATCGCAGTCGATCTGTTGTTGCCGCCGGCGACGCGGGTGACGTGGCCAGCTTCTGAGTTGGCGCTGGCCTATCGCAGCAGCCGGCTCAAGGATGGCAGCCTGCGCGCCGTGGTCCTGGGAGCGGAACTGCAGTTGGCTGCCGATAGTTCGGGGACGGCGCGGCGACGAGCGGATGAGTACCTGGCGTATCGTCGGCGCACGCAGCCAGTGGAAGCGAGCGCTGGCAGCATCTTCCGCAACCCTCCCGGCGATTACGCGGGCCGTCTGATCGAGGCGGCCGGGCTGAAGGGAGCGCGCGAGGGGCAGGCTCAGGTGTCGACGTTGCACGCGAACTTCATCATCAACCTGGGCGGAGCTACCGCTGCCGAGGTGCGACGTCTGATCGAGCGCGTGCGTCGGTACGTGGCAGAGCAGGCGGGCGTTCCTCTGGAGTTAGAGATCGTGTGCCAGGGTGAGTGGGATGGGGAGTAGGGCGCGCGTCGGGGTGTTGTTCGGCGGGCGGTCGGGCGAGCATGAGGTCAGCCTGGCGTCGGCGCGGTCGGTGATCGCGGCGATGGACCCGGCGCGTTACGAGGTGGTCCCCCTGGGGATCACGCGTGCGGGCCGCTGGGTAACAGGCGAGCGCGCCCTCGATCTGCTGTCGGCGGCGGTCGGCAGCGGTCGGCCAGCCGCCGAAGTCGAGGCGGCTGTGCTTGCCGCCAGCAGCCCTTATCCGGACCTGGAGGCTCTGGCGAGCTGCGATGTCATTTTTCCGGTGCTGCATGGGCCGTATGGGGAAGACGGCACGATCCAGGGGCTGTTGGAGTTGATCGGTGTGCCGTACGTGGGTTGCGGCGTGGCCGGCTCGGCGGTCGGCATGGACAAGGGGCTGATGAAGGCCGCCTTCGCCGCGTATGGCCTGCCGCAGGTGCGCTATCGCCTCGTGACGCGCGCGCAGTGGCAGGCGGCGCCTGCGCAGGTGATCCGCGACCTGGAGGAAGCGCTCCCTTATCCGATGTTCGTCAAACCAGCCAACCTGGGTTCGAGCGTAGGGGTCAGCAAAGCGCGCGAGGGAGAGGAGCTGTGGGCTGGCCTCGATGAGGCGGCGCGCCACGACCGCAGGTTGATCGTCGAGGAAGGGGTCGATCGCGCGCGGGAGATCGAGTGCAGCGTGCTGGGCAACGAGGACCCGGCAACGTCGGTGCCTGGGGAGGTGGTCCCTGGCAACGAGTTTTATGACTACGCGGCCAAGTATCTGGACGGCACCTCGCAGTTGTTGATCCCGGCGCCGCTGACGGAGGCGCAGACGCGGCAGGTGCAGACGTTGGCGGCGGCGGCATTTCGCGCGATCGACGGCGCGGGCCTGTCCCGCGTGGATTTCTTGTTGTCTCCCGAGGACGGCCGCCTGTACGTCAATGAGATCAACACCCTGCCGGGGTTTACGGACATCAGCATGTATCCCAAACTGTGGGAGGCCAGCGGCCTGGCCTATCCGGCCCTGATCGACCGCCTGATCGAACTGGCGTGGGAGCGTCATGGCCGGAGGTAGAGGGATGGCGCGGCGCGCAAGCCAGATGCCAGCCGTGATGGTCCGTCGCGAGGACGGCGCTCTGCAAGTCCGGCGTTTGAGCACGTGGGCGCGCCGCTGGGGGGTGCGGCGCCTGCTCACCAGCAGGGCGCCAGCCGCACGTGCGACTGGCGTGGTCGTTCTGGCCGGCCTGTTGACTGTGCTGGTCGAGCTGTTCAGCCATTACACGTTTTTCGTCTACAGGGCGGATGTGCGCGGCAATCTCCTGTTATCAGCCAGCCGCATCTACGAAGCCAGCCAGATCGACACCTTCAGCATCTTCTGGATCGAGCCGGAGGTCGTCGAGCGTCGTCTGGAGGAATTGCCGTACGTGCGCTCTGCGACCGTGCATTGCGCGTTGCCGAATCGGGTGGAGATCGTCGTCCAGGAGCGCGTGCCGGTCATCTTGTGGCGGACGGATCAGGGCGTGTACTGGGTGGACGGCGAGGGGATCGCCATGCGTCCCCTGGGTGAGCTTCCTGGACTGGTGCGATTGGAGGACAGCCGGGGCGACGCGGCAGTTGAAGGAGGGAATCTGGACCCGGCGATCGCCGCTGGCGTCGTGGGGGTCCGGCAGCTTTTGCCTGAAACCGTCCTGTTCAATTACAATCGCGCGTATGGGTTGCAGTTCGTCACGCCTGAGAAGGTTCAAGTGGTCCTGGGCGATGGGCAAGAGATGGCTCACAAAATCCGCGTGTTCGATGCCGTGCGGCGCCGGATCGCAGAGGAGGGCCGCACGGTGCAATTGATCGACCTTCGGTATATGGATGAACCGTACGTTCGATGACGGAGCTGATCTCTGCCCTGGACATTGGGACGACGAAAATTTGCGCTGTGATCTGCCAGGTCGACGACGACGACCAGATCCGCGTGTTGGGGGTTGGGCAGGTCCCATCGCGAGGCTTGCGGCGCGGGGTCGTGGTGAACGTCGCCGAGGCGTCGGAGGCGATCGGCCAGGCGGTTGAGAGGGCGGAGCAGGCCGCCCACACCTCGATGCAGAGCGCCTATGTGGGGATCGCTGGCGCCCATATCTCGGCGACGCCCAGCCGCGGCGTGGTGGCGATCGGGCGAGGGCGCAGCATCACGGTGGATGATGTCGAACGGACGCTGGAGGCGGCGCGTTCGGTCGCCCTTCCTCATAACCGGGACATCATTCACACGCTCCCACGCTCATTCACGGTGGACGACCAGCCGGGGGTGCGCGATCCGGTCGGCATGGTGGCGTATCGGCTGGAGGTGGACGCCCAACTGATCACCGGCGCGTCGACCTCTGTGCAGAACCTGATCCGTTGCGTGCACGCTCACGGCGTCGAGATCGACGACCTGGTGTTGCAGCCGTTGGCGTCGGGGACCGCTGTGTTGACGGGGGCCGAGCAGGAGATGGGAGTGGCCCTGGCCGATATCGGCGGCGGGACGACGGACATCGCCATCTTCCTGGAAGGGGCGCTGTGGCACACGGTGGTGCTCGATGTCGGCGGCAACCATATGACGCAAGACATCGCGATCGGGTTGCGGGCGCCGTTTCAGACGGCGGAGGAGATCAAGGTCCGTTATGGCCATGTTCTGCCCGATCGCATCGCCGCCGATGAGATCTTGAGCGTCACGTTGTTCGGCGATAGCGGGCCGCAGTCGGTCTCGCGCCAATTCCTGTCGCAGATCGTCCAGGCGCGTGCGGAAGAGATCCTGGAGTTGATCCTGCGTGAGGTGAAGCGGTCGGGCTACGATGGCCTGTTGCCAGCGGGGCTGGTGTTGACAGGCGGCGTGGCGCAGATGGCGGGGTTGCGCGACCTGAGTCGCGAGGTGTTGCAGTTGCCAGTGCGCCTGGGCGCTCCCAATGGGCTGAAGGGGGGCGACCTGACGGCGCCGGCGTATGCGACGGTCGTTGGGCTGATCTTGTGGGGATTGCGGCAGCGACGGACGCGGCCATTGCGGCGAGCGGCAGCTTCGCCGCTGTTGGACCGTCTCTTGAATTGGCTGCGCACGTTATTGCCTGGCTGAGGAGGCCATGGCTGGTAGGGAGGAGAGAGGTACACATCTATGGCGACAACGGAGTCCGGACGAGGCAATCGGTCGGAGGCGGAGCGTGCGCGGCAGAGCGCGTCGGCGACAGGGCATTCCCGCGCGCGACAACAGCCAGTCGCTGGGGAGGGTGGGCCAGACGAGGAGGAGGCCCGCGAGATCATTGAGGACGGCGCGCCCCGCGCGCTGACGACGGAAAGGAGCAGGGAGATGGCCCGCAGCAGAGCGGAAGCGACACATATCGAAAACATGGCGCAGATCAAGGTCATCGGCGTGGGCGGCGGCGGAACCAACGCCGTCAACCGCATGATCGAAGAGGGAATCCAGGGAGTTGAGTTCATCGTCGTCAACACCGATTCCCAGGCGCTGATGCTCTCCAATGCGCCGCAGCGCCTCCGGATCGGCGACAAGCTGACCAAAGGGCTGGGCGCTGGCGGCGACGCCGAGACGGGCCAGCGGGCAGCGGAAGAGTCGGCTGAGGAGATCAAGGCGCTCCTCAAGGGAGCGGACATGGTGTTCGTCGCGTGCGGGTTGGGCGGCGGCACGGGCACCGGCGCAGCTCCTGTGATCGCGTCGATCGCCAAGGACATGGGGGCGCTGACGGTGGGGGTGGTCACCAAGCCGTTCACCTTCGAGGGCAGCAAGCGACGGCAGATCGCCGAACGCGGCCTGGAGTTGCTCAAGCAGAACGTGGACACCCTGATCGCCATCCCCAACGATCGTCTTTTGCAGATCGTCGACAAGAAAGCGTCCGTGCAGACCGCCTTTCGCGTGGCGGATGACGTCCTGCGCCAGGGCATCCAGGGCATCTCGGAGTTGATCACAGTGCCTGGGCTGATCAACCTGGACTTCGCCGATGTGCGCACGATCATGAGCGCTGGCGGGGCGGCCCTGATGGCGATCGGGCGCGGCAAGGGGGACGGGCGCGCCAAGGACGCGGCGCAACAGGCGATCAGCAGCGCTTTGCTCGATGTGACCATCGATGGCGCGCGCGGCATCCTGTTCAACGTCACCGGCGGCAACGATCTGAGCCTGTTCGAGGTGAACGAGGCGGCCGAGATCATCCGCGCGACCGCCGATCCCGACGCGAACATCATCTTCGGCGCTGTCATCGATCCTGAGATCCAGGATGAAGTTCGTATCACCGTAATCGCGACCGGCTTCGAGGCGGCGGCTGAGAAACAGCAGCCGCGCCGGGCCGATAGCAAGACCATCGAATTCCCGGTGCGCAGCTACGACCGGGATGATCTGGACATCCCCGCCTTTCTGCGGCGCGGCGCGCGCAGCCAGTAACCAATTGGAGGGCGGCGGATTCCTCCTGATCGGTCTGTCCGCCGCCCGTTCCTCCTGCACTCAACCTTAAATTTTTTGCGCATCCTCGCTCCTGGGGCGCCTGCCCCCATTTTCTGTGGTATACTCGCTTTGCAGCCACCCCTATATATTGTGGATTACTCCACATAATATGCTATATGTAGTGGAATCTCGCCGCGTTCATGTGGGTTGCGCGAACGGTTGCCGTCGAGGGCGGGTTCCCTTGACGTCTCCGGAACGCGCGAGGGGGGTCTGATGCGATGTCCGCATTGCGGCGGGGAAGAGACCCGCGTGATCGATTCACGCGTCGCGGGCGATGGGATCCGTCGGCGGCGCGAGTGCCAGAGTTGCCGCCGACGCTTCACCACCTACGAACATATTGCGCCGGAGTTGAGCGTGGTCAAGCGCGATGGCCGGCGCGAGCCGTGGGACCGGCAAAAGGTGCTGGACGGCATCCGCATCGCCTGCGCGAAACGGCCGATCGCCATCGCCGACATCATGCGACTGGTCGATCAAGTCGAGGAATACGTGATGGGGCTGGGGAAGGCCGAGGTCCCCAGCCGGGTCATCGGCGAGAAGGTGCTGGAGGGGTTGAAGGCCCTCGATCCCGTCGCCTACGTCCGTTTTGCTTCCGTATACCTCGAGCTGCCCGATTTGCACGCCCTGCGCGCCGAGATCGACCGGCTGCTGGAAGGTCGGTGACGGCGCAGGGCGGATATAGGAAATTCGGTTTTCCGATTCGATAGGTTGCAGAATTCCAGGAGGCCCCAGTGGCAGACAACACCGTTCAGCGTCCTGCAATCGATGTTCGTACGGACAATCATCAAGGCAATGCAGCGGCGAAGAGCAACGGCGCACGCGAGGCAGAAGGGGCGCCCCCTCTCCCGCAGACGATCGTCAAGCGCGATGGCCGCATCGTGCCTTTCGACGTCGGCAGGATCGAGAACGCGATCAGCCGTTGCTTCAACAGCCTGGGACGCCAGCCCGCGAAATCTGTGCAGGACCTGGCGCGCGAGGCGGTCAACATCATCGCCGCCAAGCGCACCCAGCCGACGGTGGAGGAAGTTCAGGACATCGTCGAGATGGTGCTGCAGGCGGCCGGCGAGTACGAGGCGGCCAAGCATTACATCCTCTATCGGGCCGAGCACGCCAAGATGCGCAAGCAGCGGCCGATCCCTGAGCATGTGCGCACGGCCTTCGCCGCTTCGGACGCCTATTTCCCGACCGTGCTTCAGAAGTTTCAGTTCTACGATAAATACGCGCGCTTCAGCTACGAATTGGGGCGTCGCGAGACGTGGGTGGAGACGGTCGACCGCGCGGTGGACTACCTGCGCGAGCTTTCCGAAGCGCGCCTGCCGGCTGAAACCTACGACCGCATCCGTCAGGGCATCCTGGCGATGCGGGTGATGCCCTCGATGCGGCTGCTGGCCATGGCGGGGCCTGCCGCTCGCCGATCGAATATCACCATTTACAACTGCAGCTACATGCCGGTGGTGGACATCTACACTTTCGTCGAGGCGCTGACCATCTCGATGAGCGGCTGCGGCGTGGGGTTCTCGGTGGAGCGGCAATATGTCGAGCGCTTCCCGCGCATCCATCGTCAGGTCGGCGGCGCGCCGCGTAAGTGGGTGGTGGCCGACTCGGCGGAAGGCTGGGCGGAGGCGCTGCGGATCGGCCTGGAGACGTGGTTTGACGGCGGCGATATCCAGTTCGACTACTCGCAGGTGCGACCAGCGGGATCGCCCCTGCGCACCAAAGGGGGACGCGCCTCCGGCCCGGAGCCGCTGCGCCAGATGCTCGATTTCACGCGCGCGCGCATCCTGGCGCGCCAGGGCAGCTTCCTGCGGCCGATCGACGCCCATGACATCATGTGCGTGGTGGGCAACGCGGCGGTCAGCGGGGGCGTCCGCAGAACAGCCATGATCTCCCTCTTCGACTTCGACGATCTGGAGATGCGCCTGTGCAAGAGCGGCGATAACATCATCGGCAATGAGCAGCGCTGGAACGCCAACAACTCCGCCGTATGGCCGGACCGCGAGCTGACGCAAGCTGAAGTGGCGCGGTTCATGCTCGATATGGTGGAGTCCGGGCGAGGGGAGCCAGGCATCTTCAGCCGGCAGGCGGCGCTCAACACCAAGCCGGCGCGACGCGCCCCCGCCGAGTTCGGCACGAACCCCTGCGGCGAGATCGTCCTCCGGCCGTTCCAGTTCTGCAACCTGTCCATCGCCGTGGCCAGGCCAGAGGACACCGAGGAGACGCTGCGCGAGAAGGTGGAGCTGGCCAGCATCATCGGCACCATCCAGTCGATGGCGACGCACTTCCCGGGGCTGCGCCCGGAGTGGAAGCGCAACTGCGAAGAGGAGCGCCTGCTTGGCGTCGACATCAATGGCCAGATGGACAGCCCGGCGGCGCGCGATCCGGAAGTCCAGGAACGGCTGCGCCATGTGGCGGTGGAGGCGAACTGGCGGACGGCGGAGGCGCTCGGCATCAACCCCTCGGCCGCGGTCACGTGCGTCAAACCGAGCGGCAACTCCTCGCAGTTGCTGGATTGCTCGCCGGGGCTGCACGCGCGTTGGGCGCCGTATTACATCCGCAACGTGCGCGTGAGCGCGCACACACCGATCTTCAAGGTCTTACGCGACGCGGGCGCCCCCATGGACCCCGAGAACGGCCAGATGCCCGAGAACGCGAGCACCTGGGTGATCCACTTCCCCGTGCGCAGCCCCGAGGGCGCGATCACGCGCAAGGACCGCAGCGCGCTCGAGCAATGCGAGTACTGGCTCCAGTGTAAGACGCGCTGGACTGAACATAATCCCTCGTGTACGATCACGTATCGCCCGAATGAAGTCTTAGACCTGATCAAATGGGTGTGGGAACACCAGAGCGTGATCGGGGGACTGTCGTTCCTGCCGGCGTTCGACGCCCAGTACGCGCAGATGCCCTACGTCGAGATCACGCGCGAGGAGTATGAACGGCTGGCCGCAGCGTTCCCGGATATCGACTTCTCCAAGATCTACCGCTATGAAGAGGAGGACTTGACGACGGCGGCGCAGGAGTTGGCGTGTATGGCTGGCGTCTGCGAGCTTACGCCATGACAAACGAGCTACTCGTTGGCGCTGGCGACGCGTTTCCCCCGGCGGCGCATGAGGTCGAGGACGCGAGGCATCACCGTCGTGTACAGCCAATAGCCCGCGCGCGTCACGGCGTAATCCCAGGCGCCCAGCCAGGCGGTGAAGCGCCCGCCGAACCCCTCCTTGAAGTAGTACACGCCCCATAGGGGGTCTTGTTCGCTGAGGGTGTCGGGCGCGCCCCACAGGTCATACACCGTGCATCCCTGCGCCCGCGCCCAACGCATCGCCTCCCATTGCAGCAGATGATTGGGCATCAGATTGCGGCCTCGCGCGCTGGAGGCGCCATAGAAGTACCAGGCCGTTGGGCCGAAACGCAACAAGAAGACGCCCGCGAGGATCTGTCCCTCGGCGGCGGCGAGCAGCAGATGCCCCTGCCCGGCGCCGAGGAACGCTTCCCAGATGGTCCGATAGTAAGAATAGGGACGGATGAGAAACCCGTCGCGGGCGCTGGTCTCCGCGTAGAGGGCGTAGAAGGTCGCCAGGTCTTCCGGCCCGCCGGCGCGCGCCTGGACGCCGCGCCGCCCCGCCAGCCGGATGTTGTAGCGCCATTTGGGTTTCATCCGTCCCAGAAGCGTCTCCTCCTCGTCGCCGAGGTCGATCAGCATGGTGTTGCGGAACTGGATCTGCTCCGGCGAGGGGCGCCAGCCGCGCGCCCGCAGCGTCCGTTGCACAGCGGGGGCGTAAGCGGCGTCGACGGGGACGTCGGGATCGATCTTAACGAAGAGCGCCCCCTGGCGGCGCGCCGCGCGCTCGATGCTGGCGAGCGCTGCAACGACGGCCGCATCGTCGCTCCAATCGAGGGTGGGGCCTTTGGGCACGTAGGCCACAGCGAACGGCAGCCGACCCAGCCGGCGCATGAGCATCGCCGCCGCCGCCAGCGGCCTGTCAGCCGGTCCGACGCGCCAGCGCGCCGCGCGCCAGCCGGTCTGCGCTTTACACGCCCCCCACAGCCAGCTCTGCAATACGTGCGGTCGCGGCCAGCGCTGGAGCAAGGCGTCCCAGGCCGTCGCGTCCTCGACGGGCGCGACCTCGATCATGGCGCGCCCCGTCGCAGGCGCGTCGCCAACCGGTAGAGGGCGTAGCCAGGCGCCGAGAGGGGAAGCTCCCAGGCCCCCACGAAGCGCACGACGCGCCCGCCCCATCCCTGTTTGAAGCGATAGACTCCCCACAGGCCGCCCCGGCGCTCCGGCTCGACCTCGGCGTAGGCGGCGGGGTTGTCTCCTACCTCGTCAGGGATGCCCCATAGATCGTAGCTGTGGCAGCCGCGGGCGCGCGCCCAGCGCAGCGCGGCCCATTGCAGGGCGTGGTTGGGCATGAGATTGCGCCCCGTGTCCGCGGAGGCGCCCCAAAAATACCAGGAACGCACGCCGTGGATGAACGTGACGATGGCGGCGAGGAGGGTCCCTGCGTGCTCCGCCAGCCACCACACGGCCTGTCCATCCCTTGCGAAGAGTTCGTACGCTGTGGCATAGTACGGAGCAGCATGGACGGCGAACCCGTCGCGGCGGGCTGTCTCTTGCATCAGGGTGTAGACGGCCGGCAGGTCGACGGCGCCGCCTGGACGGATGGTCACCCCCTTGCGCGCGGCCAGACGCACGTTGTAACGCCATTTCGGCTTCATACGCGCCAACAGGGCCTCGTCGTCGCCGTCGAGATCAATGACGATCGTGCTGCGCGGCTGGACCGGCCGCGCCGGACGCCATCCTTCCGCCAGCCACTGCGGGCGCGGCTGAGGTCCTTCCTCGCAGTCTGGTTCGAGCATCAGCACCGCCGCGCGACAGCGGCGGGCTGCCTTCACGACGGCGGCGAGCAACTGGCGGTTGGTTTCGTCGTCCTCGAGAGATGTCAGCGGGCCTTTCGGGACGTAGGCGAACGTCTGGCCCCAGGGGAGCGGCCGCAGCAGGAGTTGCGCTCCTGCTATGAGGCGCCCCGCCCGACTGAGGGCCACGCGTTGGACGCGCCAGCCGAAACGAGCTTTGAGTTCGCCCCATCGCCGGTGTTGCATGATGTGAGCGTCGGGCCGCTGGGCCAGGAATTCATCCCACGACGCCGGCGGCAGAGAACCATCGAGGGTGGACAGGAGTTCTTCGGCCATGCTGGCGATTATACCACGGAGGCGAGAGCGATGATGCAACAGATCAGGGCCTTCGATCACGCTTGCGTCCTCCTGAGCGCCACAGGTTGAACGGGAGAGGAGAAACGATGATGCACCGGATCGGGACAGCCGTCATCGGCTGTGGGAAGGTGGGGGCCACGCACGCCGCGGCCATGCAACGCATCCCAGAGGCGCGCCTGGTGGCCGTGTATGACAGCGACCACGCGCGCGCCGAGCAGTACGCAGCGCGCTTCGGCGCACGCGCCTATCGCGACGTCGAGGAGATGCTGAGATCGCCCGACGTGCAGATGGTCTCGATTTGCACACCGCATCCAACTCATGCGCCGTTGGGGATCGTGGCGGCGCAAGCAGGCGTGCACGTCCTGGTTGAGAAGCCGCTGGCGGCCAGCCTGCGCGATTGCGATGCGCTGATCGCGGCCGCGGCGGCCAACGGCGTCAAGCTGGCCACGATCAGCCAGCGCCGCTTCTACGAGCCGGTGCAGCGCGTGAAGCGCGCGATCGACGAAGGCAAGATCGGCCAGCCGATCCTGGGCGCCGTCGTCGTCATGGGGTGGCGCGATCAGGCCTACTATCAGATGGACCCCTGGCGCGGCAGGTGGGACACCGAAGGCGGCGGCGTGCTCGTCAACCAGACGCCGCACCAGCTTGACCTCCTCCAGTGGCTGATGGGGCCGATCGACGAGCTGTTCGGCTATTGGGACAACCTCAATCACCCTTACATTGAGGTGGAGGATACGGCCGTCGCGGTCCTGCGCTTCCGCAGCGGCGCGTTGGGCACGATCCTGGTGAGCAACTCGCAGAAGCCTGGCCTGTACGGCAAGGTCCACGTGCATGGCTCGAACGGCGCTTCGGTGGGGGTGCAAACCGAAGGCGGCTCTCCCTTCGTCGCTGGCGTGACGACGGCGGTCGAGCCTCCCATCAACGATCTGTGGACGGTGCCCGGCGAGGAGCATCTGTTGGCCCAGTGGCAGGCGGAAGATCGCGCGCGGGCGCAGACGATCGATATCATGTCCTACTATCATGAGCAGCAGATCCGCGATTTCCTGCAGGCGATCCGCGACGACCGCGAGCCGGCGATGGGAGGGGCAGAGGGACGCAAGCACGTCGAGATCTTCACCGCCATCTATCGCTCGCAGCGCGATGGCCGGCCGGTCAAGTTCCCGCTCGACGCCGAGATCGGCTCAGAGGAATTCGATGGTAGATTGTCGAGGAGGAGAGCGTGAAAGCGTTGGTGTTGGAGGAGTATCATCGTCTCGTGTATCGGGATGTGCCGGAGCCGACGATCGGCTCCAACGATGTGCTGATCGCTGTGAAAGCGTGCGGCATCTGCGGCAGCGATATCCACGGCATGGATGGCAGCACGGGCCGGCGTATCCCACCGCTGATCATGGGGCACGAGGCCTCAGGGGTGATCGCCGACGTGGGCGCGGCGGTGCGCGGCTGGAAGCCCGGAGACCGCGTCACGTTCGATTCGACGATCTATTGCGGCGAGTGTTTCTTCTGCCGCCGTGGGCAGATCAACCTGTGCGACAACCGGCGCGTCCTCGGCGTCTCGACCGGCGAGTATCGCCAGCACGGCGCGTTCGCTGAGTATGTGGCCGTGCCGCAACACATCCTCTACCGCTTGCCCGATGCCCTCTCGTTCGAACGGGCGGCTTTCGTCGAGGCGCTATCCATCGCGTTTCATGCGGTGCGGCGCACGCCGGTGGTCCTGGGCGATACGGCCGTGGTCGTCGGCTCGGGCATGATCGGCCTGCTCGTCATCCAGGCCCTGCGCGCGGCGGGCTGCGGGCGTATTCTCGCCGTCGATCTCGACCAGAGCCGGCTCGATCTGGCGGTGTCCCTGGGCGCCGACGAAGGATTGCGCTCCGATATCGTCGATGTGGTAGAGGCCGTTCGCGCGCGCACGGCGGGCCGCGGCGCCGACCTGGCCTTCGAGGTGGTGGGCATCGCCCCGACGGTGACGTTGGCGACGCAATGCCTGCGCAAGGGAGGCGCGCTGACGTTGGTGGGGATCCTCTCCCCCAAGACCGATTTCTTGTTGCAGGCGGTGGTCACGCGCGAGCTGACTCTCTATGGCTCCTGCTCGTCGATGGGGGAATACCCGGCCTGCCTGGACATGATCGCGCGCGGCGCGATCCGCGTCGACCCCTTGATCAGCGCTGTGGCCCCGTTGGCGGAAGGGGCCGCCTGGTTCGCGCGCCTCTATCGCGGGGAACCAGGCCTGATGAAAGTGATCCTGACGCCGTCTTCGGCGGAACACGCGCCTTGACGGTTCCAGGCGACGACGGCTATACTTGCACGCAAACGCCGACGATGTCGGCCACCCGCGTGAAGCGCAAGGAGGAAGGCAGTGGCAGACCTGTTTCAAAAGTGCGCCGACTTCACCGAGGCCAAAGAGGCGATCGCGCAGGGGTATTATCCTTACTTCATTCCCCTCGACGAGACGGAAGGCACAGTCGCCACGTACAAGGGCCACAAGCTGATCATGTGCGGCTCGAACAATTACCTGGGATTGACGACGCATCCCAAGGTGCGGGAGGCGGCGATCGAGGCGGTGCGTCGTTATGGCACCAGTTGCACCGGCTCGCGCTTTCTGAATGGCACCCTGGCCATGCACGAGCAGTTGGAGGCCGAGCTGGCCGATTATGTCGGCAAGGAGGCGGCGCTCGTCTTCAGCACGGGCTATCAGACCAATCTGGGGATTATCTCGAGCCTGGTTGGTCGCGGCGATGTGATCATCATCGATCGCGACGACCATGCCAGCATTGTAGATGGGTGCCGTCTGTCTTTGGGCGAAATGAAGCGCTATCGTCATAATGATATGGCCGATCTCGAGCGCGTTTTGCAGGGCGTGGACGCGAACGCGGGCAAGCTTGTGATCGTCGATGGGGTCTTCAGCATGGGGGGCGATATCGCGCCGCTGCCGGAGATCATCCCTCTCTGTCAGCGCTACGGCGCCCGGCTGATGGTCGACGATGCGCACTCGATCGGGGTCCTGGGAGGAGGGCGTGGCACGGCGGCGCACTTCGGCGTCACCGACCAGGTCGACCTCATCATGTGCACGTTCTCCAAATCGTTCGCTTCGCTGGGGGGCTTCGTCGCTGGTTCCGAGCCGGTGATCCACTACATCAAGCATCACGCGCGCTCGATCATCTTCAGCGCGAGCATGCCCCCATCGAATGTGGCCGCTGCCCTGGCCGCCCTGGACGTGATGCGCAGCGAGCCGGAGCGTATTGACCGCCTGATGCATAACGCGCGCAAGATGAAAGAGGGATTGACCAGCCTGGGTTTCAACACGGGCAACAGCCAGACGCCGGTCATCCCGGTGATCATCGGCGACGATATGTTGACGTTCACCATGTGGCGGGCGCTCTTCGACGCTGGCGTTTTCGTCAACCCCGTGATCGCGCCTGGCGTGCCGCCCAAGCAACAGTTGCTGCGCACCAGCTACATGGCGACGCACACGGAGGAACAGCTCGACCAGGTGCTGGAGATCTTCGGCGCCGTCGGCAAAGCGGTGGGCGTCATCTAGGTACGTCGAGGGCAGCGTCTGACGGGAGAGCATGAGAGCTTGAGAAGGGGAGAGGTGACGACCCCCACGACCTGGAGCCGCTATCTTTCGAACAACGGGAGAGCATGAGAGCTTGAGAACGGGAGAGATGACGATCCCCACGACCTGGAGCCGCTACCTTTCGAACATCAGATAACCGAAGCGTTCGGGGACGTGAAACGTGGCGGCCAGGGTGGGAGACCACGCCAATAGAAGGCCAGGGGCGTTGTGCGGCCGTTCGATGCGGTATGCCCCCATGCGCCAGACATCTCCTGGTCGCGGCGCATGGGGTGCGGTGCGCAGCTCGGTCAGGGGGATGGCCATCTCGGCGCTCCAGCCACGGTCGCGATCGGTGCGATCGTCGAGCGTCCCATCGACGCATACTGCTGTCTGCCAGCCAGGACAATCCCAGGCGATCAGCGTCTGCAGTGGCTGGCCCGGCCGTTTGACAGCTAGCAGATCGAGTTGCACGTTGCGCGGGCTAAGCTCGAACTCGAAGTAGAGCTGGCCGTTGTGGTTGGGATCGAGGAATACTTCGACCACTTCTTCTTCCCATAGCTCGCTATCGCGCGCGTGCAGCGTCCCCCAGATGTCAGGGTCCTCGCATGTGAACCCCACGTACAGATAGACATCGTCCCACAGCAGGCGGACCGTAGTCGCCAGCGGCGTCGGTCCGCCATCCTCGTTGCGCCGCAGGGGCGCGGCCTCGGCTGCGGCCCAGGCCGGCTCATCCAGGCGACCGTCGATCGTAAGGGGGCCTGTCGCGCGCGGGCAGCGATAGGTGGGCAGAGACATGGTTAGCTCCCTCTACAGATGGCTGAGCACGATGTAGGCCAGCGTGCTGAAGAGCAGGACGAGGAATCCGTAATAGAAGAAGGTTAAAACGAATGGCTGGCACATCCCCACGATGCCCGCGACCATCAGCAGCATCGCGGCGCGTTCGGCTGCCTCTTTGATCGCCGTCCTCATCGTTTCCCTCCTGTCTCCACGCGCGCCCCACTGCGATCGAACAGGTGCAGCCGGTCAACGGCGAACTCCAACCATAGCGGTTGCCCAGGCTCCCCGACGAAAGTGGGCGGCGCCTTGACCTTGACGATCGCCTCGCCGAGCTTGACATCGACGATCGTGCGGTCGCCCAATGGCTCGCTGACGTAGATGGCGCCGCGCAGCGCGCCTGGCCGCCGCTCGCGGAGGATGGCGATGTCTTCCGGCCGCACGCCGAGGGTTAGTTCCTGCCCGGGCGCCGTCGCTTCGGCCAGCCGCGCGGCGATGGGGATCTCCCAGGCGCCGTCGACGCTGCGCAGGCGATGTCCGCCCTCGGCGATGAGCGCGCACGGCAGGAAGTTCATGCGCGGGCTGCCCACGAAGCCGGCCACGAACAGGTTGGCCGGATGATCGTACACCTCTTCCGGCGGCCCCACCTGCTGCAACTCGCCGCGGTTGAGGATCGCGATGCGGTCGGCCATCGTCATGGCCTCCACCTGGTCATTGGTCACGTAGAAGAAGGTGGCCTTGAGGTCGTGGTGGAGGTGCTTCAGCTCGGTGCGCATCTCGACGCGCAGCTTGAAGTCGAGGTTGGTGAGCGGTTCGTCCATCAGGAAGAGGCGCGGCTGGCGCACCATGGCGCGGCCCAGGGCCACGCGCTGCTGTTCGCCGCCGCTGAGCTGCGCCGGACGTCGTTGGAGCAAGTGCTCGATGTGCAGCCGATTCGCCACCTCGCGCACGCGCCGCTCGATCTCGGCGACGGGCAGACGTCGCGCTTCCAGGGGGAAGGCGATGTTCTGAAAAGCGGTCTTGCGCGGGTAAAGGGCGTACGACTGGAACACGAAGGCGACGTCGCGTTCGGCGGGCGAGAGGCCGGACGCCGGGACGCCGTCGAAGAAGATCTCGCCAGCGTCGGGGCGTTCCAGGCCCGCCACGCAGCGCAGCGTCGTCGTCTTGCCGGCGCCCGACGGCCCCAACAGGATGAGGAACTCCTGATCGCTGATCGTGAGCGAGAGGTCTTTGACGGCGACCACGCTGCCGCCCACGCCTGGGAAGATCTTGGTCAGGTTGCGAATCTCCAGGGTTGCCATCGGTCCTCCTAGGCCAGCGCGCGTCCGCTGTCGGCTGCGAACAGATGGACGCGCTCCCAGTCAAGCGCGAGGCCGACGTTCTCGCCGACCTGCCAGCGGATATGGGTCGGCGTGCGCGTGAGGAGGGTGTGATCGCCCACCTGGACGGCGTAGATGTTCTCGTCCCCCAACGGCTCGCGGGCGGCGATGCGGCCGCGCAGCTCGCCGTCGGCGGGAGGCGTCAGGCGCACGTCCTCCGCCCGCACCCCCAGGATGAGATCGGTCCCCCGCCCGAGGTCGCCCAGGCGCTGATGCAGCGCCGGTGGGATGGCCGCCTGTACCTGCCTGGCCTGGTCCACGAACAAGACGTCCCCCTCGACGACGATCTGGCCAGCCAGCAGATTCATGGGGGGGCTGCCGATGAAGCCGGCGACGAAGAGGGTGGCCGGGCGGTTGTAGACCTCGAGGGGGGTGCCCACCTGTTGGAGGACGCCGCGATCCATGACGGCGATGCGATGGCCCATGGACATGGCCTCCGTCTGGTCGTGAGTGACGTAGATCATGGTCGCCTTCAGCTCATGTTGCAGGTGCTTCAGCTCGACGCGCATGTCGGCGCGCAGAGCGGGGTCGAGGTTGGTGAGCGGCTCGTCCATCAGGAAGACCTGCGGACGGCGCACCATGGCGCGACCCAGGGCCACGCGTTGTTGCTCGCCAGCGCTGAGGCGCTGCGGCCGCCGATCGAGCAGGTGGTCGATGCGCAGCGTCGCGGCGACCTGGCGCACGCGCGCGGCGACCTCGCGGCGGGGCAGCCCCTGGGCGCGCAGCGGGAAGGCGATGTTGTCGAAGGCGGTCAGATGCGGGTAGAGGGCATAGAACTGGAAGACGAAGGCGATGTCGCGATCGGCGGGAGGCAGGTCGTTCACCACGCGCGCGCCGATGTAGATGTCGCCAGCGGTCTGCCGTTCCAGGCCCGCCACACAGCGTAGGGTGGTCGTCTTGCCGCAGCCGGAGGGGCCGAGGAGGACCAGGAACTCGCCGTCGGCGATCGTGAGGCTGACGTCGTTGACGGCCAGCGTGTCGGCGCCGCGGCGGCCGCCCGGGAAGCGTTTGACCAGATGTTGGATCTCGACGGTAGCCATAAGCTCCTTGACCTACAGAAGGCTGACGTTCCCTCCGATGCGTTCGAGCAGTCCCTTATCCTGATCGAGCGCTACAGTTTGAACGCGACCGATGCGGCGTTACTCTACTCTTTGCTGCGCTTCCAGCAACGACTGTCGCAGGCGCCGGCGCCGCTCTGGCTGGTTGCCTCTGACCGCCGTCTGCTGCGCGCTGCTGCCGCCGAAGGGATCGCCTGCCTCGATCCCGAGGCCTCTTCCCCGCGCGAGGCGCGTGGCCTGTTCGCGTAACGTTAGCCCAGGCGCCCGTATCGCTCGGACGGCCATGCCTGGCTATCTGCGCACTGCCCCAAAAGTTACGCCGCGCAACAGGTGGTTGCGCACGAGGAACGTGAAGACGACCACCGGCAGCAGGAAAATCACCGACGAGGCCGCCATACGCCCCCACTCTGTGACGCCGACGCCGGTGATGGTGGCGATAAAGGGGGGCACCGTCAGCACCTTGGTGCGCGTCAGGATGACGGCGAAGACGAATTCGTTCCAGGCGGTGATGATGCAGAAGACGGCCGTGGCCAGCATGGCCGGGAAGGCCTCAGGAAATACCACTTTGTAGATGGCCTGCCAGCGCGAGTAGCCGTCGACCAGCGCCGCCTCCTCGTAGTCTTTGGGGATCTCATCGAAGAATCCCTTCATCATCCACACAACGAAGGGCAGGTTGAAGGTCGTGTAGAGCAGGATCATCCCCACGTACGTGTCGGTCAGGTTGAGCGCGCGGTACATCAGGAAGATGGGGATGATGACGACGACCGGCGGCAACATGCGCGTGCTCAGAATGAAGAACAGGAGATCCCCCTCGCCGCGCACGCGAAAGCGCGAGAAGGCGTACGCTGAGAGGGTGCCCAGGCCGACGGCGAAGATCGTGGCCGAACCGGCGATGACGACGCTGTTGAAGAGGTTGAGCGGGAAGCTGGACAGGGACAGCTCGCGCCCCTCTTGCTGGAAAGCCGCCTGCAGGCCGCCGATGTTGGTGAATACGGCCAGGTAGTTGATCAGCGTCGGCCGAAAATCGATGAACGGAAAATAGGTGGGCGGCCAGGCCAACGAGTCAGTGCGCGTTTTCAGGGAAGTGACGAACATCCAGTACAGCGGGAAAAGGAAAAAGACGAAGGCGATCAGCAACAACCCGTAAAAGAGCAGGTTGCCGAGAACGCGCCGGACGCGACGCCATCTATTCGGGAGTTGAACTACTTCCATCGAGGGCGACCTCCCACCGGCTTCATCCAGCCCGCGCCTTGTTGAGGTAGCGAATATAGAGGTTGCTCAGGGCGATGATGATGATCAGGATGATGTATCCCAGCGCCGAGGCCTCGCCGGTGTTGAAACGGCGGAAGGCCACCTGGTAGAGGAACAGCGAGACCGTCTCCGTCGAACTGCCGGGTCCGCCGCCCGTGAGGATGAACACCTGGTCGAACATCTTGAAAGCGTCCATGGTGCGGAAGAGAAGGGCGATCAGCAGCAGCGGCCATACCAGCGGCAGCGTGATGTGGCGGAACTTGAACCAGGCGGAGGCGCGGTCGACCTCAGCCGCCTCGTAGAGATAGCGTGGGATCGCGGATAGCCCGGCCAGCGCGATCAGCATGACGAAGGGGGTCCACATCCAGACATCGACGATCACGATCGAGTAAAGGGCGAGCTTGATGCTGGTCAGCCATTCGATGGGCGGCTGGCGCAGCACTCGCGTGACATAGTAGTTGATGACCCCCACATCCGGGCGATAGATGAAGTTCCAGAACAGCCCGACGACGATGGGCGGCAGCATCATGGGGGTGAGCATCAAGGTCATGATCAGGCCGCGGCCGGGGAAGCGGCGATTGAGGAGCAGCGCCAGCCCAAAGCCGAGGATCATCTCCGCTCCAACCGCCAGCACAACGAAGCGGGCGGTGACGACGAAATGTTGCCAGACATCCTCGTTGTGCAAGAGCCGGTCATAGTTAGCGAAGCCGACCCAACGCACGGCCGTGCTGCGCACGGCCGAGTAGTTGGTGAAGCTCAGATAGAGGGACCAGAGGAGCGGGAAGATCGTCATCCCCAGCAGAAGGAGAATGGTCGGTGTGATGAACAGCCAGACCATCCCGCGGTCGCTGAGGCCGCGCGCGCGCGGCGGAGACGAGGTCGTCATGTCAGCCTTCCCCATTTGACGGGTTCCTGGGAACAGGGCGCAGAGGCGCGGTCAGCCGCAGCGGATATGGTTGATGTCCGGCGGCTGACCGCGACCGCCTTCCTTACGGCTTAGGCCGATCCGGATAGGCGGCGTCGATGATCTCTTGCTGCTTGCGGGCGATCGTGTCCAGGGCCTCCTTGGCGTTCATCTGGCCCGTGATCGCCAGGTTCAGGTATTCCTGCTGGATCTCCAGCATCTGCGCGTACTCCGGCAGGTTCCAGAAGTCGCGCACGAGGGGGATGCTCTCCGGGAAGACGTGGTTATAGGGCGTCAGCTTGGTGAACTCCGGGTCGTTGAGGATGGAGAGAAGCGGCGTGAAGCCGCCGCCGCGCGCCCATTTCCACTGCGTGTCCTTTGAGAACAGCCATTTGAGGTAATCGAGGGCCTGCTCTTTGTTCTTGCTGTAGTTGCTGAGGGTGATGCCCATGCCACCCAAGCTGATGTAGTGCTCGACCTCGCCGGGGACCACCGCGTAGCCGATGTTGGCGGCCTGCGCGCAGCTAGCCGGATCGGTCGTGGCGGGCATGAACCCGAACCAGTTGATCCCCATCACGGTGCTGCCGGTGCAGACTGTCTCGTTGACCTCGGTGAACGAGAATTTGCCAGCGCCCGGGGCGGCCGTCTTGAACAGCTCCTGGGCGAATTGCAGGGCCTTGACGCCGACCTCGTTGTTGAGCACCCCTTCGATCTGCATCGTCTCAGGGTCCCACAGCTCGCCGCCGAACGACCACAGGATATGGTTCCAGTCGGTGGCGGCGACGTCGTTGCCCTTGGTGCCGTCCCACTTCGTGGCGAATCCGTAGAGGCCCTGCTCCGGCCGGTAGAAGAACTGAGCGACCTCCAGCAGCTCGCTCCAGGTCTTGGGCACGGTCAGATCGCGACCGTACTTGGCCTTGAACGCTTCTTGCTCTTTGGGGTCGGCGAACAGGTCCTTGCGGTAGAAGAGGACTTCCGTGTCCTGTTCCAGCGCCACGCCGTAGTATTTGCCGCTGCCGAACGGATACTCGCCGTATGCCCGCAGGGCCTGGGGGCTGAAGTCCGAAAGGTCCAGGTTCTCCTTCATCCAATCGGTCAGCTCGACGAGGTGACCGCCGACCACGGCTTCGCCCACCCACTGGCTATCGATGACGATCATGTCGGTGCCGCCGCGCGCCGCGAAGTCAGTGAAGACGCGATCGTGCCATTGCGGGTACGGCGTGCAGAGGACCTCGATCTTGACGCCGGTCTCCTTGGTGTAGTCTTTGGAGATTTCGTTGAGGAGATCGCACGGTTGCCAGGCGAACCAGTGGATGGAGAGGCTTACGCCTTCGGCGGCGGGCGCAGCGGGCGCGGCGGCCTCCGCTGGCGCAGCAGCCTGTTCGACGGCGGGCGCAGCAGCGGGCGCGGCGCAGGCGCTCAGGGCCAGCACCAGCACAGTCAACAGGTAGAGGTACGTGCGCATAGGACCCTCCTCAATCAGGTATGAAGTTGGACGGACGATCGCGAGGGAAGGATGAACCGGAGATGCTCTGCATCATTGTATCACAGATTGCGGCGCTTTCGCGCTCATTTGCGTGAGATGTTGCCGAAAAACGTTTGGCGCTGCGGATCAGGCGGTGCTATAATGAGATTCTGTATCATTACGCGCGCGTCGATCATGCGCGCGCGCTGCCGTCAGGAGGGATCGCTGGATGGGCCAGTCTCTCAGCGTCGACTCTCAGAGACCAGAACGGTCGCGTGGCCGGCTCTTCGTCTCCCACGTCCCCCATCGCCCGCAAGACCCGGTCTTGCAGGTCGAGGAAGTGACCGTTCGTTACAACGGACGCGCGCCAGCCCTGCGTGAGGTATCCTTCACGTTGCAGCGCGGCGAGCGCATCGCCGTCGTCGGCCCTAACGGCGCTGGCAAGAGCACGTTGCTCAAGGTGATCGCGGGCGTCCTCGCGCCGACGGCCGGCCGCATCTCGGTCTATGGGCACGCGCCCGGCGGCCACATCTGCATCGCCTACGTGCCGCAGCGCAGCCAGGTCGACTGGTCTTTCCCCGTCACCGTCGCCGATGTGGTGATGATGGGACGGGTGGGCAAACTGGGGCTGCTGCGCTGGCCGCGTCGGACCGACTGGCAGATCGTCTATGACAGCCTCCGCCTGGTGGATATGGAACGCTTCGCCGACCGCCAGATCGGCGAATTATCCGGCGGACAACAGCAACGCGTGTTCCTGGCGCGCGCCCTGGCCCAGGAGGCCGAGCTGTTGCTGATGGATGAGCCGCTCACCGGCCTGGACATCCCGGCGCAGGAGGCGATCCTGCGCATCCTGGACCATCTGCGCGCGCGCCAGATCACCGTGATGGTCGCCACCCACGACCTGAACCAGGCCGCCAGCCAGTTCGATCGCCTGCTCCTCCTCAACCATCGGCTGATCGCTATCGGCCGGGCGACAGAAGTGCTGACGCCTGGCCATCTCACTCAGGCCTACGGCGGCCAGATCACCGTGCTCAAGGCGGGCGAGGAGACGCTCGTCCTGCCTGATACCTGCTGCGATCACGGGGACGAGGGGCGCGGCTGATGTTGGAGTGGATCGCTGAGCCGCTGCGCTACGCGTTCATGGTGCGCGGGCTGATCGCCGCCGTCCTGGTGGGCGCCACCTGCGCCCTGGTCGGCTCCTATGTCGTCCTGCGCGGCATGACCTTTCTGGGAGACGCCCTGGCCCATGCGATCCTGCCGGGCGTGGCGGTCGCCTATCTGGTCGCTGGCAGCTCTCCAGGCGCCTTGTTTTGGGGCGGCCTGATCGCTGGCGTGGGCACCGCTTTGGGGATCGGCGTCATCACGCGCGGCGGGCAGGTGAAGGAGGACACCGCGATCGGCGTGCTCTTCGCGGGCATGTTCGCGCTGGGCATCGCCCTCATCTCGTCCGTACGCAACTATAGCGTCGATCTGACCCATTTCCTCTTCGGCAACATCCTCGCCGTCTCGCCAGCGGATCTCATCTTGATCGGTCTCTTCGGCGGGCTGGTGCTCCTGCTCATCGTCGCTTTCTACAAGGAATTCCTCGTTGTCTCGTTTGACCCGATCCTGGCCGAGACGCTGCGCCTGCCGACGAACTTTCTACGCTATCTGTTGCTCGTGATGATCGCGGTCACGATCGTGGTCTCGCTGCAGACGGTAGGGGTGGCCCTCATGGTGGCGATGCTGGTGACGCCCGCGGCCGCCGCCCATCTGCTGACCCGCCGATTGCCGACGATGATGGCCCTGGGCGCCCTGATCGGCGCTGGCTCAGGCGTGGTGGGCCTCTACCTCTCCTATTATGTCAGCATCGCGTCCGGCGCGGCCATCGTCCTCACCTGTACCCTCGTCTTCATCCTCGCCTATCTCTTCCGGATCAGGAGATAGGTGGTCTCCCTCTTGAGCGCTGATGACGAAATCCACCGCCGAGACGCTCAGGCTCTCGGAGTCTCTTCGCCAGCGCTCGCCAGTTTGCTGGCAGCCCTACTCGACCAGCGGGCGCGCCGATCGAGTAGGCCCGCGCCGGGTGGGCGTTACTCTGGGCGTGATCGAACAGGGCCGTAGCGAGATCGCGCGCCGTCGTAGCCCCTCCCCGCGGGTCTCGATACGGGCTGCGCCAGGCGATTGGATCCGCGGTGTCGCTCTCGGCGCAGCCCTACTCGACCAGCGGGCGCGCCGATCGAGTAGGCCCGTGCCGGGTGGGC
>FWPU01002234.1_pt1 | contig 54704 bp, 55 predicted proteins | sample 2228361 | NCBI WGS metagenome assembly FWPU01 (sample SAMEA103939777, study PRJEB20133) | metagenome | reverse complement strand
CGCGGCGCTGCGCCGGCGGCTCGCCGCGGCCCTCGAGCGCGCGGCGGCCGGCGACCGGCGCGCCGTCGCGAGCGTCGTCACGGACAGCTTCCACGCCGCCTGGTGGGAGCTGCACGCGGACTTGCTCGCGATGCTCGGCCGGGCGCGCGGCTTGGACGACGCTTGACGCGCGGACGTCCGCCCCTCGCGCCGCCCCCGGTTTGCAACCGACTAGCGCGCATGGCATCGAGCCGGACTCGATGGACGATTCACTGCGCCGAGCGCTCGAGAACGACATCCGGATGACGCAGGAGCGCTTCTGCATCGCCATGGAGCGCCGCCTGCCTGCGATCGAGCCGGATTCGCTGGAGCGCTACTTCGCCGTGCTTTCGAAGCTCGTCTTGAAGCTCGAGGATCCCGAGAAGAGCCTCGGCCAGATCATGAACGAGATGATGGCCGAGACGGCGAGCATTCTCATGCAGGAGCTGCAGAGCCGGCGCTGAGCGAAGGCTCACGCGTCGCGCAGGCCCCTGGGTCGCCGCTCCGCTGCCTGGTAGAGTCCCACTGATGGCGTCGACCTTTGCACCGCGGCTGGTCAACGGCCCGTTTGGCGATCCGGGGCTGCTCGTCGAGCTGCGCTGGCAGGGCACGGCCGTGCTCTTCGACCTCGGCCGCAACGACGGCCTGCCGGCCGCGGACCTGCTCAAGGTCACGCACGTCTTCGTCTCGCACACGCACATGGACCACTTCATCGGGTTCGACCGCGTGCTGCGGCTCTTCCTGAACCGCGACAAGCGCCTCTACCTCTACGGGCCCGAGGGGATCACCGACTGCGTCGCGGGCAAGCTCTCGGGCTACGTGTGGAACCTGACCGACGGCTACCCGTTCATCTTCGACGTGACGGAGGTGCGAGCCACCGGGACGTCGCGCACGGTGTTTCGCGCCTCGACGGGCTTTCGCCGCGAGGACCAGCCGCCGACCGGCGCGCCGCCGAGCACGACGCCGCTCCTGGTCGACGAGGGGCACTTCCGCGTGCACGCGGCGATCACCGACCACCGCATCCCGTGCCTCGCGTTCGCGATCGACGAGCCGACGCACCTGAACGTCGACGGCGACCTGCTCGCGAAGCGGGGCTTCCTGCCCGGCCGCTGGCTCGCGGAGCTCAAGGAGGCGATCCGCACCGACGAGCCGGACTCGACGCGCCTCGTCGCGCTCCGGGCGGACCGCAGCGAGGTCGAGGTCGAGCTCGGCGCGGTGCGCGAGCTCGTGCGCATCACGCCGGGGCAGAAGATCGGCTACATCGTCGACACCCGCTTCCTGCCCGAGAACCTCGCGGTCCTGCTGCCCGTGATGCACGGCGCAGACGTGCTGTACTGCGAGGCGCCGTTCCTCGACGAAGACCGCGATCAGGCGGCGCTGCGCTACCACCTGACCGCCGCCGAGGCCGGCACGATCGCGCGGCTCGCGCGCGTCAAGCGGCTCAAGGTCTTCCACTTCTCGCCGCGCTACCAGGGGCGCGGCGACGTCCTGCGTCAGGAGGCCGAGGCCGCGTTCCGCGGGCGGATCGAGCCCGGCGTGCTCGCCGAGCTGGGCGCGGTCGCCTGACGCGGCCGATGCGGCCCGCCGCGCTCACGGCCGAGGCGCGCGCCTTCGTCGAGCAGGCGCGGCGGGCGCACCTCGCGACCGCGGGGGCCGACGGCGCGCCGCACGTCGTCCCGGTCTGCTTCGCGCTGCTCGACGACGCGACGCTGGTCTTCGCCGTCGACGACAAGCCGAAGGCGCGCGGCCGGAAGCTCAAGCGGCTTCGCAACCTCGAGGCGAACCCGCGCTTCGCGCTGGTCGTCGACCGCTGGGACGAGGACTGGGGGCGCCTCGGCTACGTGCTGCTCTCGGGGCGCGGCGCGCTGGTCGGCGACCCGGCCCGGCGCGCAACCGCGGTCCGCGCGCTCCGCGCGCGCTACCCGCAGTACGTCGAGATGGGCCTCGACCCCGGGCGGCACGCGGTCGTCGAGCTCGGGATCGAGAAGGTGCACGTCTGGGGGCACATCGCGTGAGCGCGGCTCAGCGCCGCTTCGACCCCTCGCGCTTCGTCCGCTCGCGCTCGACCTCGGCGCGCCAGGCGCCGAGCCGCTCCGCGATCTCGCGCTCGGCGCCCTGGTCGCCCGGCTCGTAGTAGCGATGCCCGCGCAGCTCGTCGGGCAGGTAGTCCTCGGCGACGAAGTGGCCCGGCGCATCGTGCGGGTAGCGGTACGCCTCGCCGTAGCCGAGCGAGCGCATGAGGCCGGTCGGGGCGTTGCGCAGGTGAAGAGGGACCGGCAGGGTGCCGGTCGCGCGCACGTCCTCGGTCGCACGGTTGAGCGCCACGTAGCTGGCGTTCGACTTGACGGCGGTCGCGAGGTAGGTGACCCCCTGCGCAAGCGGGATGCGTCCCTCGGGCATGCCGACGAAGTGCACGGCGTCCTTGACGGCGATCGCGACCTGCAGCGCGCGCGGGTCGGCGTTGCCGATGTCCTCCGCGGCGAAGATCACCATCCGCCGCGCGATGAAGAGCGGGTCCTCGCCCGCCTCGAGCATGCGGACCAGGTAGTAGAGCGCCGCGTCGGGGTCGCTGCCGCGCATGCTCTTGATGAACGCGGAGACGACGTTGTAGTGCTCCTCGCCCTGCCGGTCGTAGCGCAGCGCCCGCCGCTGCGCGGCCTCCATCACGTGCTCGACGGTGATCCGCCGGTCGGGCGCGCGCGCCGCGATCTCGGCCGCCACCTCGAGCGCTCCGAGCGCGACCCGAGCGTCGCCCTGCGCGTGCCGCACGAGCGCGTCGCGGGCGTCGTCGGCGAGCGTGAGCCCGAGCGCACCGAGCCCGCGCTCCCGGTCGGTGAGCGCGCGGTCGAGGAGCGCGCGCAGCGCGTCCTCGTCGAGCGGCTCGAGCGTCAGCACGCGCGTGCGCGAGAGCAGCGGCGCGATCACCTCGAACGACGGGTTCTCCGTGGTCGCGCCGATCAGCACGATCGTCCCGCGCTCGACGTGCGGCAGCAGCGCGTCCTGCTGCGCCTTGTTGAAGCGGTGGATCTCGTCGATGAAGACCACCGTCGGGCGCCCGCTCGCGCGCCGCTCGAGCTCCGCACGCTCGACGATCGCGCGCAGCTCCTTGACGCCCGAGAGCACGGCCGAGAGCTGCGCGAAGGGCAGGGCGAAGGAGTCGGCGAGGAGCCGCGCGAGCGTCGTCTTGCCGCTCCCCGGCGGCCCCCAGAGGATGAGCGAGTGCAGCTTCCCGCTCTCGACCATCGACTGGACGAGGCGACCGGGCCCGACGAGGTGCTGCTGGCCGACGTACTCGGCAAGCGTCCGCGGCCGCATGCGCTCGGCGAGCGGCGCCGCGCCGCCGGCGCGCTCCGCCGGCGTACGACCCCTGGCACCCGCCGGCAGGCGGGAGAACAGATCCGGCTCGCTCATGGCGCCTCTGCTCGAGTCTCGCTCGCCGGGCGACGGAAAGCGAGCGTCGCTCGCGCCCGGCCGGAAGGGAGTTCGACACGCCGGAGCGTCCTATGCTAGCGGCCGACCGCTTGGCTGCGGCTGCGTCCATGGTGGGTCTCGTCCTGAAGCGCCGCGCTCCGCACGCTCGGGACGTCGCGCGACGGGTGGTCGCGTGGCTCGAGGAGCACGGCCACCAGGCGCTCGCCGAGCCGGAGGACGCGGCCTGGCTCGGGGCGATCGCGAGCGACAAGCGCGAGATGTTCGCCCGTGCCGCGGCGATCGTCGTGCTGGGCGGCGACGGGACGCTGCTCGCCACCGCGCGGCTCGCCGGCGAGCGCGAGGTGCCGATCCTCGGCGCCAACCTGGGCGGCCTCGGCTTCCTCACCGAGATCACGGTCGACGAGCTGATCACGACGCTCGAGCGCACGCTGCGCGGCGAGGCGTCGCTCGACCGCCGCCGGATGCTGCACGCGACGGTGCGGCGCGGGAATGGCGGAACGGAGGTCTACCAGGCGCTGAACGACGCCGTCCTGAGCCGCGGCTCGCTCGGCCGGGTGATCGACATCGAGACGCACGTGGACGGAAAGTTCCTCGCCCTGTTCAAGGGCGACGGCGTCATCGTCGCGACGCCGACCGGCTCGACCGCCTACTCGCTCGCCGCCGGCGGCCCGCTCGTCCATCCCTCGGTCCGGGTGATCGTCCTCTCGCCGATCTGCCCGCACACGCTCAGCGTGCGGCCGCTCGTGATCGACGACGGCTCGAAGCTCGGCTTCCGCCTCCGCTCGCCCGGCGAGGAGCTCCTGCTCACGCTCGACGGCCAGCAGACCTGCCTCCTGACCACCGAGGACGTCGTCGAGGTCACGCGCTCGCCGCACGTCGCCTGCCTCGTGCCCTCGCCGACGCTCGGCTTCTTCGACCTGCTGCGGACCAAGCTGGGCTGGGCGCGCTAGGTCGCATGCTCCGCTCGCTGCGCGTCAGGGACTTCGCGTTGATCGAGGACCTCGAGCTGTCCTTCGGCCCGGGGCTGAACGCGGTGACGGGAGAGACCGGCGCCGGCAAGAGCCTGCTGCAGCGCGCACTCGCGATCGCGGCTGGGCACCGCGCGGGCAGCGAGATGGTGCGTGCGGGCTGCGCCGCGGCGCGCGTCGAGGCGGTGTTCGCGACCGGTCCGGCGAACGGCCCGATCGCCCGGCGCCTGGCGGAGCTCGGCATCCAGCCCGACGCCTCGGGCGACCTCGAGGTGCGCCGCACCATCCCGCGCAGCGGGCGGTCGCAGGTGTCGATCGGCGGCCGCCCCGCGTCGCTCGCGACGCTCGCCGAGGTCGGCGCGCTGCTGCTCCACCTGCAGGGACAGCACGAGTCGCTGCGCCTCACCGACCCGGCGACCCACCTCGCGATCCTCGACGCCGCGTCCGGCACCGAGACGGACGCCGAGCGCTACCGGGCCTGCTACGCGCGCGTGACCGACCTCGTCGCACGCCTCGACGCGCTCGAGCGCGGCGCCGCCGAGCTCGAGCGGCGCCTCGAGATCGCGCGCTACGACCTCGACGAGCTCGTCCAGGCGAAGCTCCACGACCCCGACGAGGAGACGGCGCTCGCGGCGGAGCGGCTGCGGCTGCGCAACGTCGAGAAGCTCGCGCTCGGCGCCGGGGAGGCGGTCGAGCGGCTGCACGCGGCGGACGGCGCGGCGCTCGGCACCGTCCAGACGATGGCGCGCCGGCTCGGCGAGCTCGCGGCGCTCGACGGCGCGCTCGAGGAGGTCGCCGCGAGCCTCGCCCAGGCGGCGGAGCCCTTGGCCGACGCCGTGCACCGCCTCCTCGACTACGTCGAGCGGCTCGAGGCCGATCCCGCGCGCCTCGAGGAGGTCGAGGAGCGCCTCGCGCTGCTTGCGCGCCTTCAGCGCAAGCACCGGGTCGAGGGAGTCGCCGGCCTGATCGAGCGGCGCAAGGCGCTCGAGGAGGAGCTGCGCCGCTCGGCCGAGGACCTCGCGGACCCCGGAGCGCTCCGCGCCGAGCTCGAGCGCGCCGCCGAGGAGGCGTGGCGGATCGGCCGCGCGCTGTCGCGCGCGCGGCGCGCGGGCGCCGAGCGTCTCGAGCGCGCGATGGACGCGGAGCTCGCGGAGCTCGGCATGCCGGGCGCCCGCTTCACGGTCCGCTTCGCGGCGCTTCCGCCCGGACCGGCGCGGGGCGCGGCGGCGGAGCTGTCCCGGGACGGCGCGACGCTCGGACCCGACGGGCTCGACTGGGTCGAGTTCGACCTGGCGGCGAACCCAGGCGAGGGCGCGCGCCCGCTCGCGCGGGTCGCGTCGGGCGGCGAGCTGTCGCGCATCATGCTGGCGCTGCGCAACGTCGCGGGCGGCGTCACCGTCCCGACCCTGGTCTTCGACGAGGTGGATGCGGGCATCGGCGGCGCGGCGGCGGAGGTCGTCGGGCGGCGGCTCAAGCTGCTCGCGCAGGCGCATCAGATCGTATCGATCACTCACCTCGCGCAGATCGCCGCATTCGCGGATCGCCACTACGCGGTGCGCAAGCGGCGCGAGGGCGAGCGCACGCGGACCGAGGTGGTCGCGGTCGACGGCGAGGAGCGGGTCGAGGAGCTGGCGCGGATGCTCGGCGGACGGGTGAGCGACGCCGGACGGGCGCACGCCCGCGAGATGCTCGCGCGCGCTACCGGAGCGGCGGAGCCGCGCCCCGCATCGAAGGTGCGCGGCGGCCGCGCTCTCGCCGCGGCTGCCGCGAACACCGAGCCGCCACGGCGCCAGCCGTCGCGCTGAGCGTGGCCGTCGCCGCCGTCGCAGGTTACGAGGAGGGAAAGGGGAGTAGCGCAGGTGCGACTGATCGAGCGCGTGGCCGTTGTGACGGGCGCCGGGAGCGGTATCGGGCGAGCGATCGCCCGAAGCTTCGCGGCGGAAGGGGCGGACGTGGTTCTCGCGGGACGCCGCCTCGAGCCGCTCGAGGAGACGGCCGCGATCGTGCACGCGCTGGGTCCGCGTGCGCTCACGATCCAGGCCGACGTCTCGGTCGAGTCCGACGTGCGCGAGCTGGTCGCGCAGGCGATCTCCGAGCTCGGCCGCATCGACGTCCTGGTGAACAACGCGGCGACGCCGGGCGAGGACCAGACGGTCGCCAACATGACGCTCGCCAACTGGAACGAGACCATCGCGACCACCTTGACCGGCGCCATGCTCTGCGCCCGCGAGTGCCTCACCCGCTCGATGCTGCCTCGGCGGGCGGGCGCCATCGTCAACATCGCCGCCGTGGCGGCGCGCCAGGGGATGCCGCGCAAGTCGCACTTCAGCGCCGCCAAGGCCGGGCTCGTCGCCCTGACCCAGTCGCTCGCCCACGAGGTCGGACCGCAGGGGATCCGGGTGAACGCCGTCGTTCCCGGTCCCGTCGCGACCGAGCTGCTCGACAAGTACCACCAGCGCCTCGCGGCGGAGCGCGGCGTGGCCTACGAGCGGATCGTCGCCGAGGCGGCGCGCAACGTGGCTCTGCGCCGCCTGATCACGCCGGACGAGGTCGCGGCGGTGGTGGTGTTCCTCGCGAGCGAGCAGGCGAGCGCGATCACCGGTCAGGCGATCGAGGTCACCGGCGGCTGAGCGGCGTCTCGCCTGGCGCGTTGCATTCGGCGGGGCCTTCGCTTACCTAGGCCGGCGGAACACCCGGGGGCCGTAGCTCAGTTGGGAGAGCGCTTGAATGGCATTCAAGAGGTCGAGGGTTCGATTCCCTTCGGCTCCACCTGACCCCTTCCCGCAGCGCGCGTAGGAGCGCGCCTTGACGTCCGGGTGCCGGCGGCGCCGAGCAGTGGGTCGCCGGACGCCCCGGCCTCTTCCATGGCGCGGCGCGCCCGCGCCGCGGACGTGCGAGATGCCCGGCGTCGCGCCGCTTGCCAGCGGACGCCGCGAGGCGTTTCCTGGTGGCGAGGCCGGGTTCCACTCGGCACGGCCGCGACGGCGTGCGCGGCATCCGCGCCGGGTGGATCTCCGGGTTCTCAGTGCCGACAACAGATGTAAGGTGGACCGAGTGCGGGTGGGGTCCGAGGACGTGAAGCGGGGTGGTGGAGGTGCAGCGCACGGGCGGCGCGCACGATCGCTACGCTCGTCGGTGCGCGACGCGTGCGTCGCGCTGGTCGCGGCGATCCTGCTCCTCGAGGGCGAGGCACGGTCCGAGCTTGCGCCCGCGAGCCCGCTCGCCCCGCTGATCGCGCAGACCCTGGTCGATCCGGTGCCGCTCGCCGTCGGCGGCGTGCGGCTCGAGCGGGTGCCGCTCCGTGCGCTCTACGAGCCGCGGGGCGCGGCGCCTCTGTGGGTCGAGTCGAGCGACTTCGATAGACGGATGGATGCGGTCCTCGCCGCGCTCCGCGACGCGGATCGTGAGGGGCTCGACCCGGCGGCCTATCCCATCGCGGAGCTCGAGGGACGCCGCCATGCGTCCGACCCGCTCGGCCGCGCCGAGCTCGACCTGCTGCTCAGCGACACGGTGATGCGCTACGGCACGCACGTCCGGGCGGGCGCGCGGCGCCCGGCCGCGGCGGTGATCGGGTCGCTCGCCGCCGAGCCGGACCCCGTCCGGATCGCGCTCGACGTCGCCTCGTCGCCCGACCCGGCGGCGGCGCTGGCCGCGCTGCCGCCGCAGACGCCCGAGTACCGGGCGCTTCGCGAACGCCTCGCCGCCTACCGGGAGATGGCGGCCGCCGGGGGCTGGCCGACGTTGCGTGACGCTCCGAAGCTCGAGCCCGGCGCCGTCGGCCCCGCGGTGCGCTTCCTGCGCAAGCGGCTTCTCTCCACGGGCGAGCTCGAGGCCGACCGGGCCCACGGCGCCGCGGCGTCGGTCTACGATCCCGAGCTGGTCGCGGCGGTGCGGCGCTTCCAGAAGCGGCACGGTCTCGTCCCCGACGGCATCGTCGGGCAGCGCACCTGGGCGGCGCTCAACGTGACGGCGGAGGAACGCGTCGCGCAGATCATCGCGAACCTCGAGCGCTTGCGCTGGCTGCCGCGGTACCTCGGCGACCGCTACGTCCGCATCAACATCCCGGACTACCAGCTCGAGGTCCACGACGGGGAGCAGACGACGCTCGAGATGCCGGTCATCGTCGGACGCAGCTCGTGGCCCACGCCGACCTTCAGCAGCGAGATCGAGAACCTCGTCTTCAACCCGCCGTGGTACGTGCCGCCGCGCATCGCAGCGGAGGAGCTCGTGCCTCGCGCGCTCGCCGACCCGAGCTACTTCGCGTCGCAGGGGATCGTGTCGCTCGGCGGGCCGCGTCTCGCCGCCGCGGGCTCCGGGGTGAGCGACGCGGCTTCGCTGCGCGGCCGGCGCTTCCGTCAAGCGCCGGGGCCGAAGAACCCGCTCGGGCGCATCAAGTTCAACATGCCGAACCCGTACGCCGTCTACCTGCACGACACGCCCAACAAGGACAAATTCCGCCTCGGCACGCGAGCCCTGAGCCACGGCTGCATCCGCGTCGGGGACGCGCGCGCGCTCGCCGCAGAGCTGCTCCGCGACATGCCCGAGTGGGACGAGAAGCGCCGGAAGAGCGTGCTCTCGAGCTGGACCACGCGTACCGTGCGCCTGCGCACCCCCGTCCCCGTGCACCTCACGTACGCCACGGCCTGGGCCCTGCCGGACGGGAGCGTCGCCTTCCGCGAGGACATCTACGGCCTCGATCGGAAGCTCGCCCGCGAGATCTCCCGACCGCGCGGCATCCGCCTTCCGCCGCCGAGCCACGTGCTCATGGCGAGCCGCGCCGCCGGGACGTCGCCGGCCGCGACGACGGGTCCCTGACCGGTCGGCCAGCGCAAGAGAAAAGTTCGCAACGGCGCGGGTCCTTGCCCAGCGAGGCCGGGCGAGGGGCGATCGTCGACGAAAATCGCGATCTGAGTCTGGACCTCCTGCCATCGGTACGCTAGGAAGGCGGCGCGGGCGGTGCTCCGGAGGAGGGACCGGAGGCGGCGTGCCGCATTCCATCCGGGGGAGGGGGAATGACGGAACCGGAGCTGGAGGGGTACGGTCTGTCGTCCGCGAGCCGGCGAAGCTTTCTCTGGCTCGGGGGCAGCTTGACGGCCGGGCTTCTTCTTCTTCCAAGCGTCTCGTTTGCAGCGAAGGTTGCAGGCAAGGTCGCGCGGAAGCACACGAAACCGCAGCGGAGCGCGACCTCGTCGCGGCGTGCAACTCCGCGTGCCGCCGCAGGAAAGGCCTCGGCGAAACGTGCGCCGGTCGCGAAGACCTCGCGCACGGTCACGGCGAAGCCGGCCGGAGGTAAGGCGAGCACCGTTCGTCGCACGACAGGCGGTGCGCCGCACGCCCGGAGCGCGCCCACGCGAGCGCAGCTCGGCACACCGGCGCGGCTCGAGCTGCCGTCCTCCTACGCGCCGGGCCGGGCCTACTCGTTCGGCGGGGGAGGGTCCGATCTGCGCGAGCTCTCGCTCTACTGCGTGCACACCGGCGAGCGCCTCGACGTCGAGTACTACGTGAACGGCCGCTACGAGCCGGAGGCGCTGCGCGCGGTCGACCACCTGCTGCGCGACTACCACAACGACGAGGTCTGCCAGTTCGACCCGCGTGTCCTGAACCAGCTCCACGAGCTACGCCGCGCGCTCGGCAGCCGCGAGCCCTTCCACGTCTACTCCGGCTACCGCTCGCCCGAGACCAACGAGCGCTACCGCCGCGCGGGCGCGCGCGTTGCGGAGCGGAGCTTTCATTTGACGGGGCAGGCGATCGACGTCTCGCTGCCCGGACGCGACATCCGGCAGCTCCGCAACGTGGCGATCGCGATGCGCGCGGGCGGCGTCGGGTACTACCCGTCGGACGGCTTCGTGCACCTCGACAGCGGCCCGATCCGCCGCTGGTAGGCGACGCACGACCGCTCGCACGAGCGGCGCGCGGTTGCCGTTTGTCGGCCGCGGGCACGGGCTGGTAGCCCCCGTGCCGTGAGCGAGCTCGTCCGGTCCGTCGGTCTGCTGAGCCTGCAGCAGGTCGCGCTCGCGTTGCTCGGCGCGGCGCGCACCAAGATTGCGGCCGCGCTCCTCGGCCCGGGCGGCATGGGCCTCCTCGCGCAGGCCCTGTCCTTCCAGGACGTGATCCGCCAGCTCACCCTGCTGGGCTCGGCGAACGGATTCCTGAAGCTCTTCGCCGAGCATCACGGGCGAGGCGACCGGCGCGGCCTCGAGCGCCTGATCGTGACGGCGCTCGTGCTCTACGGCGGGATCGGGCTCGTCGCGGCAGCGGTGTGCGTCGCGTTCGCGCCGGCGATCGCCGCCTGGGTGTTCGACGACGCCGCGCAGAGCGGGCTCATCCTGCTCAGCGCGTTCGGTCTGCTCTTCGCGGTGCCGCTCGTCCTCCTCGGACGCATGCTGTCCGGCGCCCTGCAATTCCGCCCCTACGTCGCGCTCGCGGTGTTCGACGCGCTCGTCGGCGTGGTCGCGATGGCCGCGCTCGCCTGGTGGTGGGGGCTGTCCGGCGCCGTCGCGTCGTTCGTCGTGGTGAGCGTCGCCGGAGCGTCGTTCGGCGCCGTACTGGTGTGGCGCGGCATCGGACGGCCGCTCGGGCTCGAGCTGCGGCCGCGTGCTCCCGATCCCGCGACCGTCCGCCGTCTCGTGCGCTACGCGGGCGCGCTCGCGCTCGCGAGCTTCGCCGCCTCGGGGTCCGCGCTCTTCGTGCGCGGCGAGATCATCCGCCAGTTCGGCTCCGAGGCGAACGGCTACTACCAGGTCGCCTGGCAGGTCGGGCAGCACTACCTCGGCATCCTCGGCACCTCGCTGTGGACGTACGGCATGCCGAAGGTCGCGACCAAGCTCGACGAGCCCGCGGCGATCACCGGGCTGCAGAACGACTTCCTGCGGATCGCGCTCACCGTCCTCGCGCCCGGCATCGTGCTGCTGCTCGCCACCCGCGAGCTGTGGATCCCGATCCTCTACACGCGCGGCTTCCTCGCCGCGGGAACCATGCTCTGCTGGCAGCTCTCGGGCGAGCTGGTCGCGATGCTGCGCCAGTCGATGAACATCTCGCTCTTGCCGCGCGAGCGGCTCGGCTTCCTAGTCGGCCAAGCGCTCTTCTACTGGGGCGGGTGGACGGTGCTCTCGGTGCTCCTCCTGCCGCGGCTCGGCTCGATCGCCGTCGCGATCGCGTATCTCGCGGCGAACCTGCTGGCGCTCGGCGTGACCTTCGCCTACCACCGGAGCGCGCTCGGCTACCGGGTGCGCGCCGACAACGTGCCCCGCCTCGCGATCGTGCTGCCCGGCTTCGCGCTCGCGGCGTGGCTTGCTGCACAGGACGACCTCGTGAGCGGCCGGCTCCTGCCGATCGCCCTCGTGATCGCCTGGTTGATCAGTGATCGGAGCTTCCTCCTCGACGTCCTGCGCGCTCGCCGTGCGCGCTAGACGTTCTAGAACGGCGCGCCGCGCGCGCCGGCCGCCTTGTGTGCCCTCCAGGCGTCGGGTAGTTCAACTCGACGAAGCGCGAAGCAGCGACGAGGTGAACGATGCCGATCAAGGAAGGTGACAAGCTCCCCGACGTGAAGGTGACCGAGATGAGGGACGGCAAGCCCACGCCGGTCTCGCTGGCCGAGCTCTCCGCGGGCAAGCGCGTAGTGGTGTTCGCGGTCCCCGGTGCCTTCACGCCGACCTGCTCGATGAAGCACCTGCCGGGATTCGTCGAGCAGGCCGACGCGATCCGGAAGAAGGGCGTCGACGAGATCTTCTGCCTCTCCGTGAACGACGCGTTCGTGATGGACGCCTGGGGCAAGAGCAGCAACGCGACCGGCAAGGTGCGGATGCTCGCCGACGGCAATGGCGAGCTGACGCGCGCCCTCGGGCTCGGCATGGACGCGAGCGGCTTCGGGATGGGGCAGCGCTCGCAGCGCTACGCGATGATCGTGCGCGACGGCACGGTCGAGGCGCTCATGGTCGAGCCCGGACCGGGCCTCAACGTGTCGAGCGCCGAGAAGGTTCTCGAGCGTCTCTAGCCCGCGCGCGCTCCGTCAGGGAGCGAAGCGCTTGCGTCCGAGCGCGCCGTCGCGGCGCCACATGTAGCAGGAGTCCGGGTGCCCGCCGGTTTCGGCGGCACGTCCCCAGGGGACCTGGGTCCACGTGTCGATGAACGACGCGAGGCACTGCACCGTGGCGGGGGCGAGCATCAGCAGCGCGTCTAGGAGCGGCCGGTCGTTGCCCGCGTCGCCGAACTGGGCGAGCAGCCGGCTGCTGATGCCGCTCCGCAGGGTCGCGCCGACGAGCGGCGCGGCGCGGTCCTCGCGCTCGACCCACGCGGCCTGATCGAGCGTCTGCGCGTCGCGACGGCGCTCCGCGATCGCGACGCTCGTGAGGCGCAGGTCGCCGAGCGTGAGGCGCGCCGCGACTCGCAGCTCGACCTGCGCCCCGAAGCGGTCGGTCGCCGGCGCGAGCGGCTCGGCGGGCGCGAGGTGCAGGTCGTTCGTCTGCATCGTCAAGAGCAAGTCACCGTCCAGCGCGTACCCGTCGACCGTCACGTCGCGGCGGAAGATGCGCTCGCCCTCGCGCCGCGAGGGAGCCGGACCGTGCAGGCGGAGGTCCTCGTCGAGCGCCCAGGCGGCGGTCGGTCCGAGGAGCAGCGCGAGCGTGAGGATGTGCGAGCACCCTCGCGTGCCGCCGATCTCCGCGCCGAGCCGCCGGGCGTAGGGGCCGTCCAGCGGCGTGCCGGCGAGCGCGTCGACGTTCCCGATCAGGTCGCGACAGCTCTCGCCGCCGGTCGCGGCGCTCGCCTCGAACGCGACGGTCGGCATCCGGGCCGTGATGCGCGCCAGCACGCGGCGCCGGGCGTCGATCTCGCCGTCGAGCTGCATGTGATGGATGATGCCCGTGCTCTGGAGATCGCCCGCGACCGGCACGACGCCGCGCTTGCGCAGGTCGAGGACGTAGGCGGCGAACGGCACGCTCCCCGCCGGGCCTGCGACGAGCGTGACGGAGAGGGTTCGGGTGTGGATCGGCAGGCCGCGCGCCTCGAGCAGCATCGCTCCTATGTGCCGGCGGCGGCGGGCGACGGCAAGCTCGCGTCGAGCGCGCGCAGGAGGTCGTCCTCGAGCCAGCGCTGCAGCAGACGCAGCGCGGTCGGCCCGGCCTCCGCCTCGCCGACGCGCGCCGCGAGCCGGGCGCACAGCGACTCGAAGGAGGCGCCCGCGGCGAGCGCCTGCAGGGCGTCGTGCTCGGTCGCGTCGATGCGGCGGTGGAACACGGTCCGCTCCTGTCGCCAGACGCGCAGCACGACGGGCTCGAGCGGGACGTCGTCGGTGTCGCCTTCTGCGAGCAGGCGCTCGCGCAGCGTGTCGACCGGAGCATGCGCCGCGAGCAGGAGAAGCGAGCGCGCGGGCTCGAGGCGAAGCGCGGGCCAGCGCTCAGGCGGGAGGGCGCGCAGGTCGGACGTGCGCAGCAGGGTGTCGTCGGGCGCGTCGAACGCCTCGACGAGCGCCCACTCGAAGGCCGCGAGCTCGGCGAGCCATGGCGGACCGTCCGGCACGGCGTGGCGGGCGAGGAAGGAAGGCAGGTGGCGGCCCAGGTCGCGCAGCGACGGACGATCGCTCGGGTGCTCGTCGACGTAGGCGCGCACCAGCGCGGCGAAGCGCCCCTCGCCGATCGCGCGGCGCACGGCGGGGTAATCCTCCGCGAGCGCGTCGCGCATCCGGAGGAAGTACATGCTCGCGTAGATCCGGACCCGCTCGGCCGCCGACAGCGCGCCGTGCGAGCGGATCGGCAGCGCCCCGACTGCCTGCTGGAGCTCCTCGAGCGAGGCCGGCTCGCGCGCGATCAACGCGCGCAGGCGGAGCTGCAGCTCACGCAGCGGCGGCGGGATCACTGCTGCTCCGGGCCGCAAGCGTCGTCGCCGCACGCTCGACCTCCGCAGCGATCTCTCGCGCGCGAAGCGCCTCGCGCTCCACGACGGCGAGCGGCGGGACCTCGCCGTCCCACTCGACGAGCGTCGGGACGCGGCCGAGCCGCGCGATCGTGTGGCGGTAGAGCTCCCAGACGGCGTCGGCGATCGGCGCGTCGTGCGTGTCGAGCAGGTGCGTTCCGTAGTCGCTGTGGCCCGCGAGGTGGATCTGCACGACGCGCTCGGGCGGGATCGCGTCGATGTACGTCCGCGGGTCGAAGCCGTGGTTGAACGCGCTCACGTAGACGTTGTTCACGTCGAGCAAAAGATCGCAATCCGCCCGCCGCGCCACCTCGGCGAGGAACTCCCACTCGGACATCGTCGAGTGGGTGAACGAGAGGTAGCTCGACACGTTCTCGAGGACGAGGCGCCGGCCGAGCACGTCCTGCACCCGCGCGACGCGCGCGACGACGTGGGCGAGCGCCTCCTCGGTCCACGGCAGCGGCAGCAGGTCGTGCAGGTTGTGCGCGTCGACGCCGGTCCAGCAGAGGTGGTCCGAGAGCCACGCGGGCTCGAAGCGGTCGGCGAGCGCGCGCAGCGCGTCGAGGTACGCCGGATCGAGCGGATCCGTGCCCGCGATCGACAGGGAGACGCCGTGCAGCACGAGCGGGTAGTCGCGGCGGATCCGCTCGAGCACGTCGAGCGGGCGGCCGCCCGCGACCATGAAGTTCTCGGAGATCGCCTCGAACCACTCGGCGCGCGTGCCGTGCGCGAGGATCTCTGCGTAGTGGCCGCGGCGCAGCCCGATGCCGAAGCCGAGGTCGGGGGAGCGGCGCGTCATCGACGACCCCGTTCGCGAGCGCGACGGCCGACGCCGCCGCGCCCGCGTGCGGGGCGGAAGGGGCTCAGCTCACGACCTTGCCGCCCTTCTGCTTGCACTCTTCCTCCGTCGTCGTGACGACGCCCTTGCCCTTGCACTCGTTCATGCCGCCGCACGAGTTGCCCGCGCCGGCGCACTCGCCCTTGCCCTTGCACTCGTTGATCCCGACGCAGCGCACCTTGGCGTCGCTCTTCTTGGTGTCCGCGTCTTGCTCCGTCGCCTGAGCCTGCCCGGTGGCGAACAGCGCCGCGACGCCGAGCGCGATGAGCGCTCCCCTGGTGGTCCGATTCATCGCGAGTCCTCCCTTCGATACTCCGGCACTCCGGTGTTGCAGCCGCCCGCAGCCGCCGAGGCGTCGATCCCCTCGGACGGCGCACGGACCGGTACGGATCAAGTGCGCTGCTTTTCACCGCGCCGTCAGCTTCCGCCCGCGGCCTGCGCGAGCTTCCCCCGGATCGCGGCGCCCACCTCGTCGAGCGGCCGCGGTCTTGCAAGGCGCGGGAAGATGGTGTGCACGCTGCCCGCCCCGTCGCCCGGCCGGCGCGGCACGATGTGCACGTGGACGTGGGGGATGGTCTGCCCGGTGGCGGGGCCGTTGTTGATGCCGATCGTGCTGCCGGATGCACCGAGGGCCTCGCGGACGGGGCCCGCGAGACGGCGCACGAGCCGGAACAGCGCGTCGGCGTCGCCGGGGCTCAGCTCCTCGACGAACGCGACGTGCGCCTCAGGCACCACCAGCACGTGGCCGTCGGCGAGCGGCGACACGTCGAGGAAGGCCGTCGCGCCGGGCTCCCGGGCGACGATCTCGGCCTTCACCTCACCGCTCACGATGCGACAGAAGATGCAGCTCATTCTCGTGCTCCCTGGACGCGTCTAGACCGGGTCTCATGTCGGGTCAACGCGATCGCAGCGGGCGGGTTTGACGCTCGGGCCACCGCATCCTACGGAAGTGCACGGCCTGGGCTGCACGGGGCAGATCGGCGTCGCGGGCGGGCAGAGGCGCGTCGCGTCAGGCCAGAATCGGCTTCCGTCGCCGCGGGCGCGGGTTCCGAGCCGCTCGCGTGAGGGCGACGGGGCGGCAAGAGGAGCACCCCGGGGACGAGGTAGGGTTGCCCAGCGACCGTGTCGCTGGCAAGATCCAAGAATTCGAGCAGCTTCGACCTGAACGGGTGGCGGCGGTGCTCGGCCGCCGGCCGCCGAGAGGGTACGTCATGGAGAAGAAGAAGTCCGGCGTGAGCCGCCAGACGTTATGGCAGCGGAAGCATCGTGCGCTCGGGCTGTGTGTCGTGTGCAGCGAGCCGGCCTACAAGGGCTGGCGCTGCGTAAAGCATTACGAGCAGCACAAGATCGTGATGCGCCTGCGCTACATCCCGCGGGTTCGCGGGCGGTACGACGTGGGTGGGTCGTCCGAGTTCCTCGAGGCGGCCGAGCGTGCGAGGAAGGCGGCAGCGCGCCGGGTCAAGGACGGCAAGCCCACGCTTGCGACCTTGCTCGCGAACGCGGGCCGTCCGACTTCGCCCGCCACGTCCACGCAGGAGAAGAAGCGGACGCGGGCGCGAGCTCGTACGACGCGCACGCGCAAAGCGAGCCTCTGACGGTCGACGACACGGAATTTGCCCTCAACCCCGTTTCTTCCTCCCTGCATCTGAGATACCGTCACATCTTCTACCCGCTCCCAGCGCCTCGAAACCTCGGTTCCGGTCGTGTCACCCGGTGAGCGGTTCGCTGCCACCGGGTGAGAAGTTTGCGTCGCTCCCGAGGGGAGGTGGTTCGCGGTGGTGTCGTGCGGAGCCGGTCGATCGTCGGAGGATGTACGGTGAACGAGCAGAAGGTCTTCCCGTTCCGCGCACGGCTGGCGAAGGGGCAGAGCACGGTTCGCTCCGAACGGACGGGCTGGCTCACGCCTTACGAGGTCGAAACCCTTTTCTCGGATGCGCTGTGGGCCGGACGCGGGTCCCATCTCGACGTTCGTGTCCCGGCGCGCATCAGTGACGACGGCGTGAGCTGGATCCGCGAGCGCTTCGCTCGGCTGCGCAAGCGCGGCATCGACGTGAGCGTGCGACGCGACGCGACCTGGTCGTTCCGCGACGAGCCGCGCACCGGATCCTGAGCGCCAGGCGCCCCGACCGTCCGGATCCGGACCGCTCAACGTCGCTGCGCGAGATCGAGCAGGCCCGCGATCGTGCGGTCGGTGACGAAGGCGAAGAACGCGTCGCCGTCGAGCGTCGCGAGGTGCGGCATCAGCGGACGCAGGCGGTTGCGACCCTCTTCGGACATCTCGTCGAGGGCCGCTCGCGCGCCGGCGATCTGCTCGGGCAGCGAGAGCGACGTCTCCTGCATCACGATGCCGATCGTCGTCTCGACGATCCACAGGTGAGCGCGCGCGAGCGTCGCGCCGGAGAGCTCGCCGCGCCACAGGATCTCGATCAGCACCGAGACCGCGTCGAGCCACGCGGGCGAGGTCCGGCCGCGGCGTCCGATCAGCGGCAGGACCGCGGGGTGGCGCACCAGGTGCCGGCGTAGCGAGGTCATCCAGTCGCGCACCTGCTCGGGCCACGCGGCGCGCCGGCGGATCTCGAGCGTCACGCCACCCAGGACCTCGCCGAGCACGGCGTCGAGAAGGTCGTCGAGGCTTGCGAAGTGCCGGTAGAGCGCGGCCGGGACGGCGTCGACGGCGCGCGCCAGGCGCGCGACGGTCAGCGGCTCGTGCGGCGCGCGCCGGAGGAGGTCGAGCGCCGCACGGACGATCGCCTCGCGCGACAGCCTGGGCGGCCGGCCGGGTCCTCTCCTCGCGGCGGCTCGCGTCACCTCACGGCAGGGGGAGCGGGTCGCCCATGCGGGCGAAGACCTCGGCGATCGCGCCGCCGAGGAAGCGCTCGACGCGCGGGCGCGGCAGCTCCGCGAGCGCCGCGGCGTAATGCCCGACCGGGTCGGTGAAGCCCTCGAAGTGCGGGAAGTCGGAGGAGAAGACGATCATGTCCTCGGGCAGCTCCTCGAGGATCCGGACGATCGGTGAGTCGTTGCCGCCAGCGAGCGGTGTCGCCCGCACGTTGCGCGCGAGGTACTCGCTCGGCTTGAGCGGCAGGCGCCACTTGCCGAGGAAGATCTCCGCGGTCGGCGAGATGCGGTCGTCGATCTCGCGCAGGAAGAACGGCAGCCAGCCGGTCCCGACCTCCGCGAGGATGAGGGTGAGCATCGGGAAGCGCTCGAAGACGCCGCCGTAGATCATCGCGTAGAGCAGGGTCATCGGCGCGACGTGGCGGTGCGAGCTGCCGACCATGCGCAGCAGCGTCGCGTCGCCGCCCAGGTTCGCCCAGCCCGGGTCGAAGCGCATGCGCTCGAAGCCCGTGTGCAGCATCGGCGCCATGCCGAGTCCGACCGCCGCCGACCACACGCGGTCCCACGACGGGTGCGCGGGGGGCACGCCGCTCACGGGGTAGGCCGGGACGAGGAAGATCCGGCTTCCGAGCCCGCGCATGCGCTCGAGCTCGGCGACGGCGAAGTCGAGGTCGTGGTAGTCGAGCGCGGTCACGGGGAGCAGCCGGCCGCCTGCCTCCTTGCAGGTCTCGGCGAGCCAGGTGTTGCAGGTGCGCAGCACCTCCTGGCGGAGTGCGAGGTCGGAGGTCTTCAGGTTGTAGGCGAAGCCGGCAAGGCAGATGACGTGCTGCAGCGCGATGCCCTGGGCGTCGAGCCACGCGACGCGGGCCTTCGCGTTCGCCACCTGAAATTGGTTCTTGCCCTCGAACTCCTTTCGCCGCTCGGCCTCGGCCGCCTTCTCCTGGCCGAAGAGCATCAGCAGCCCGGGCGGCAGGAGCTCGGCAAGCGGCGGACGTCGCTCCTCCGGGACGTCGCGCAAGAGGTCGCCGACGATCGCGTCGACGGCGAGCAGCGCGGGCTCGAGCTTCGGCAGCCGCGCCGCGAGCTCCGGGTAAGGCTCGAGCCAGTTGTTGCCGGGCTCGAAGTGGGCGTCGACGTCGATGATCGCGGCCATGGCGTCACCTCGTGTCGGTGTTCGCGTCGGGCACGTCGAAGGGCTGGTCGGGCTCGAGCTCGCGTCGCCGGATGCGCCAGCCCGCCGCCGTCCGCACGACGTGGTCGGTCATGCGGCCCGAGACGACGAGCTTCGGATCGCCGACGCTCGTTCCGGAGACGAAGTTGAGCAGGTAGTAGCGGGCGCGCGCCGAGTCCGAACCCGTCGGCTCGATCCACAGGTTGAGGACCAGGTGGCGGTTCTGGCCCGCGGTCCACTCCGCGGATTGCTTCGCGTGCGCGACCTGCGCGGCGACGCCCGTGTAGCGCGGAACGCCACCGATCGAGGTCACGACGTCCTCCGTGAAGCAGGACGCGAGCGCATCCCAGTCGCCGTAGTCCGAGCAGTGCGCGAACCTCGCGAGCAGCTCGCCGATCTCGGCGCGGTCCTCCGCGGAGAGGGGCGCTCCTGCCGAGCGGCTCGCGTCGCGCTTCACCGCCGTCTCACCGTCGCGCTCGTCCCGATCCATGCGTGGCCCCCGCCGGCAATTTGTGAAGCACGTTCACAATCTCACGGCGCGCGTCCGGGCGCAAGGCGGACGACGCGCTCGAGCGAGGCAAGGCGGCCGGGCGGCGCTCGCCCGACGGACGAGGCCCGCGCGCGTCGCGAGGCGAAAACGGCTGCGGCGGACCGGGCGCCGTCAGGCGCCGCGTCCGCCGCAGCCGGGAGGAGTGGTCCCAAGGGGAATCGAACCCCTGTTACCGACGTGAGAGGCCGGTGTCCTAACCGCTAGACGATGGGACCATGCGCTGGGGAGGTAGGGCTCGAACCTACAATCGCCTGATCCAGAGTCAGGTGGCTTACCAATTAGCCGACTCCCCAATCCGCGCAACGCGCTTCGTGATAGAGTAGCAATCGCGTGGGCGCCTGGCCAGTGCCGGCGTCGCCGCGAGCCGGCGCGTCACGTCGCGGCCGGGGGAGGGGGCTCGAGCACCGCGCGGAGCCGCGCGAGCGAGCGCTCGCGCCCCAGCACGTCGAGCACCTCGAAGATCCCGGGGCTCACGGTGCCGCCCGTGACCGCGACCCGCACCGGCTGGGCGAGCGCGCCGAGCGACTTCCCGGTTCCCTCGAGCACGGCGTGGAACGCGCCCTCGATCGACGCCCCGTCCCAGACGGGAAGCGCCTCGAGCCGCTCGACGAGCGCCTCGAGCAGCGGCATCACCTCCGGCTTCAGGAACTTGCGCGCCGCCTTCTCGTCGATCGTGATGTCGTCGCTCAGGTAGAAGTGAGCGGCGTCGGTCAGCTCGCCGAGCGTCTTCACGCGCTCGCGCAGCGTCGCGGCCATCTTCGCGAGCCACGCGTCGTCGCCCGGGATCTTGATGCCGCGGGACTCCATAAAGGGGCGCAAGTCGGCCGCGAGCTGCTCGGGAGTGCGCGCCCTCAGGTAGTGCGCGTTCAGCCAGTCGAGCTTCTCGAGGTTAAAGACTCCCGGTGATTTGCCGACGTTCTGCAAGGAGAAGGCGTGGACAAGCTCCTTGCGACTGAACACCTCCTGGTCCCCGTGCGACCAGCCGAGGCGGGCGAGAAAGTTGATCAGGGCATCGGGGTAGTAGCCGAGCTCGCGGTACGACATCACCGCCGTCGCCGCATGTCGCTTCGAGAGCCGCGCCCGGTCGATGCCGAGCACCTGCGGCAGGTGGGCGAACTCCGGCACGGTCGCGCCGAGCGCGCGATAGATGTGGATCTGCTTCGGCGTGCTGGGCAGGAGATCGTCGCCGCGCAGCACGTGGCTGATCGCCATGTCCGCGTCGTCCACCGTGACGACGAGGTTGTAGGTCGGCCATCCGTCCGAGCGCGCGATGACGAAGTCCTCGATGTCGGCGTTGCGGAAGACGACGCGCTCCTTGACCAGGTCCTCGATCACGACCTCGCCGTCGAGCGGCACCGCGAAGCGGATCGCCGCGGGGCGTCCGGCGACGGGCCCCGGCCCGATGCCCGGACGGCAATGCCGGTCGTAGCCGACGCCCTTGCCGCCTCCGGCGAGCGCCTGCTCGCGCTTCGCCGCGAGCTCCTCGGGTGTGCACGTGCACCGGTAGGCGCGGCCCGTCGACAGGAGCCGCTCGATCGTCTCGCGGTAGAGGTCCATCCGCTGGCTTTGGAAGTACGGCCCCTCGTCCCACTCGAGGCCCAGCCAGCGCAGCGCGGCGAGGATCTCGTCGACCCACTCTTGGGTCGATCGCTGCCGGTCGGTATCCTCGATGCGAAGGATGAACTTTCCGCCGAAGTGGCGTGCGTAGAGGTAGTTGAACAGGGCGGTCCGCACCCCGCCCACGTGCAGCGCGCCGGTCGGGCTCGGCGCGAAGCGGGTACGCACGGTCGACATTCGACGCCGGCTAACAGAGCGTTCGAGGGGGTGCCAACGTGGAAGTGAGGTGTGCGCATGGCGGTGCTGCGAAGCGACCCTGAGAGGCTCGCGCAAGCGGAGCCGGGCGAGGTCCCCATGGCGAGAAAGCGGATACTGGTCGTCGAGGACAACGAGGACAACCGCCGCATCCTTCTCTACCGCCTGCGGAAGATCGGCGACTTCGACGTCGTCGAGACGGCGAACGGCGCCGAGGCGGTCGCCGCGGTGCAGGAGCACCCTCCCGATCTGATCTTCATGGACCTCAAGATGCCGGTCATGGACGGCTGGGAGGCGACGCGGCGCATCCGCGCGCTCGAGGTGGGCAAGAACATCCCGATCATCGCGCTCACGGCGCAGGCCATGGCGGGCGACGAGCAGAAGGCGCTCGCCAACGGCTGCAACGACTACCTCGCGAAGCCGGTCGTCGATCCGTCGCTCGTCCGGGAGAAGATCGAGCGTCTGCTCGGCATCCAGACCAAGCACTGATCCCCCGCCGCGGGACGCAGGACGCGTCCCGCACGAGGCGCCGAGCGCCTCGCCCCACCTCCGCCGCCACGCTCCCGCGTTCCCGCTTCGACGTCGCATTCACCTCGGCCACCCTCCCGTTGCTTGCCATGCCCCTCCGAAATGGAGTATGGCGCGCCCGTACTCGTGGTCAGCAGCAGTGTCGGTGGGCTCCTTGGCGGGTAGCTCTGCCGGCCGAGGAGGGAAGCTGATGTCGAAGGCGGGTATCGGGGGACGCTTGGGTCGCGTCGTGGGGTTTGCGGCGGTGGTGGTGGCGCTTGTCGCCACACCGGCGAGCGCCACGATCCAGCTCGGCGACCTGCTGCTGTTCGGCGACATCTCAGCGCAGAATCTGTTCCGCATGCGCCAGGTCGGGAACTTCAACCTGGTCCAGCAGCGCAACACCCTGCGCGTCGGCGTGGATTACAAGTGGCTGCACGACGGGAAGCTCATCGGCCAGTACAACTCGCCGTCGTTCATCAAGCAGTCGAGCCTCTACATGCTCTACCGGGGCGTGTACGACAGCGTCTACGACCTGAAGCCGGGCGGGGCGTTCTACAACTTCGAGGGCACCCGTGACGGCGGGTTCAACGACATCCCCCGGAGCGCGCGCGACGCGGTGAAGTGGGAAAACGTCCTGCGCGAGGCCTACGTCGACATCGACTTCGACGCGATCCCGCTGAGCCTCCGCCTCGGGCGTCAGCAGATCGTGTGGGGCGAGACGGACAACTTCCGCCTCCTCGACCGCGTGAACGCGCTCGACCTCACCTGGCACCTGCAGCAGGAGATCGACATCGGCCGCGGCTGGGATCAGCTCCGCATCCCGTACTGGATGATCAAGTGGCTGTACCGGCTGGAGGACATCGGACCGATCTCCAACGCCTTCCTCGAAGGCTTCTGGAACCCGGGCGACTGGTACCCGAACAAGCGCCGCTTCCTGCCGTACTCGCCGTGGAGCTTGCCGGTCGTGAACCCGATCCCCGAGGCGCTCTCGAAGCTCGAGCGTGGCACGGTGCTGTTCCGGCAGGGCGACTACACGCGGAACCCGGAGGACAACAGCCAGGTCGGCGTGCGCTTCAGCGGCTTCGCCGCCGGCGTCAACTTCACGATCGCGTACCTCTACCAGCGCTGGGCCGGCGACGACGGCTCGAACAGCGCCTTCCTCCGCGCCGACCTCGACCCCGAGTCGGCGCTCGCCGCGCTCGGGCGGGGTGAGCTCCCGGCCTGGTACTCGACGCCGTACACGCACGTGATCGGCGCGTCGGCCAACTACTTCGAGGAGTACACCGGCTCCGTGCTGAAGAGCGAGATGGTGTACATCCTCGGCGTGCCGTTCAACGACGGCGACAAGCGCTCGCCGATCGCACCGTTCGATGCTCAGCTCTTCGGCATCACGAAGCGCGACATGTGGCAGGGCGTGATCGGCTTCGACCGTCCGACCTGGATCCGCTGGCTCAACAAGAACTCGACCTGGCTCATCCTCGGTCAGTTCTTCTGGCACTACATCGTCGACAACGAGCGTCCGGTCGGCGACCAGATCGGCTTCGTCGGCAACCTCTCGCCGGGCCCGCCGGCCACGCGCACGACCCCGCTCGTGCGGCGCGACGGCACGCCGTGCACCACGGCGCCGTTCGCGGGCTGCAAGGCGGTCGACCGCGTTCGCGACTGGGAGATGCTGATGACGCTCGCGGCGACGAGCTTCTACCTGAGCGGCACGCTCGTCCCGCAGATCACCTACGTCCTCGACCCGGTGAACTCCTTCAACATGGAGGTCGCCTGGAGCGTCGACTACTACGTCACGCCCAACTTCATCGTGAACCTGGCGCAGAAGTACTTCATCAACACCACCGAGGATCCGGTGTACGAGACGTGGGGCGTCGCGGGCGTGAACCGCGGCCGCTCGGAGACCCAGCTCCGCTTCACGTACCAGTTCTAGTCAGAGCACGAGACGCGCGGCGCGCAGGCGCCGCGACGAGAAACGGGGGGCGCGGCCGCGAGGCCGCGCCCCCTTCGCGTCTGGGGCCGTCAAGCTTTCGCTTGCCGCGCGGTTGTCGCACCGGCGGGCGGTGGGTATACCGAAGGACGGCGGGCGCCCGAGCCGTTAGCTCAGTCGGTAGAGCATCTGCCTTTTAAGCAGAGGGTCCGGGGTTCGAGGCCCCGACGGCTCAGTCTCCGGTGCTGCGCCGCCGCGCGCGGCACGCCGACCCGAGATCCATGCGCCGGCGGCTCGGGGAAACCCTGAGCCGATCTCAGGGACAACCCTGAGCGCCTCCGTCGCAGACGGCAAGGCGTCGTAGTAGCGTCGGGCCGATGCCACCGATCCGGGTCGTGATCGTCGACGACCACGTCCTCGTCCGGGCGGGGCTCCGGGCTCTGCTCGAGAAGCTCCCCTGCGTCGAGGTGGTGGGCGAGGCGGGCGACGGCGAGGCCGCGACACGCCTGGCGGAATCGACCCGCCCCGACGTGGTCCTCATGGACGTGGCCATGCCGGGCTTCGGCGGCCTCGACGCGACACAGCAGGTGCTGCGGGCGAGCCCGCAGAGCAAGGTGATCATGGTCTCGGTGCACGCCGATCCCGGGTCGGTGCTGCGCGCGATCGAGGCCGGCGCCTCCGGCTACGTCCTCAAGGACGCCGGGGTGGCGGAGCTCGAGCTGGCGATCCGCTCCGCCGTGCAGGGCGGCACGTTTCTGAGCCCGCGAGTCTCGTCGCTGGTGATCGAGGGCTACCGGCGGCGGGCGTCGGGCGAGCCGGGCGACCTGGCGGGCGCCCCGAACGCCTCGGAGCAGGCTCGTCTCGCCCGCCTCACGCCGCGCCAGCGGCAGATCCTGCAGCTCGTCGCGGAAGGCGCGTCGTCGCGCAAGATGGCACGGCGGCTGAACCTGAGCGTCAAGACCATCGAGAGCCACCGGGCGCAGCTCATGGAGCGTCTCGGCATCCACGACGTCGCGGGCCTGGTGCGCTTCGCGATCCGCGCCGGGGTCGTGCGCGCCGACGACTGACGAGGGACGAGAAGCGAAACGCCGAAGCACCCGACGGGAATGCGCTCGACCAACGGCAACGAAGGCTCTCGTGCCGGCGTGCGACTCCGGATACACTCGGCGGGACGGAGGCCGTCCATGCACGCTGCTCCCCGCTCGCTGGCTCCTGCGCACCGTTGGCCCGCCCTGCTCCTCTTCGCCGGCGGGCTGGTCCTGGGCTCGCTCCTCGGGGTCGCGCGCGAGGCTTGGGCCATCAAGTGGCGCGACTGCCCCGCCGTGCCGGTGCCGCTCTACCGCTCGACGCTCGGCGCCACGAGCTCGCCGTTCGTCCATCCGGGACACGCGCTGCGCATCTCGCTCAACGAGGCGCAGACGGCAGCGAGCGGCGGCTTCTCGCTCGAGCCCGACGGGAACGAGGTGGAGATCGTCTTCGCGTCGCTCTTCGGCGAGCCGGTGCCGCTCGCGCCGCGCCGCGCGACCGCAACCACCCCCGACCTGCTCGAGATCACCTTTCCCGACGCCGCGGCCGAGGTCGGGCGTGTGCTCGCCGGACCGGTCGCGATCCGCGTGCGCCGCGGCGACGTGACGGTCGCCGAGATCGCCGCCAACGATCTGGTCGGGCTGCCTCCGGCGACGGACCTCACGGGCTTCGTCCTCGGCGAAGGCTCGCGCGTCGTCATCCCCGCGGCACTCGGCGCGAGCGGCGATCTCTGGATTCCGGTCGCCTTCCACGGCGACCCGATGGCCATGCCCGGCTGTCCGGGCAACTACATCCAGCCCGTGCCGATCCTGGTCGGCGGTGCGCTGCTCGCCGAAGATCGTGGCGGCCGGCGCGATCCACTCCGCCAACGCCGGCGCATGTCGTTCTTCCTGGGCGACGTCGTGATCAACGACGCGAGCTTCTACGGCGTCGAGTACATGAAGCGCCTGCCGACCATGCACGTCGCCGGGACGACCGGCCTCTCGATCTGCAGGATGAACGACTCGATCGACGTCGTGCTGCGCCTCCACGGCGGAAAGGCGTGGGCGCGGAGCAAGCGGTCGCCGTTCGCTCCACTGGTGCGCGACGCGAGCCCGGTGCGCATCGAGCTCCGTGCGATGCGCGCCCTCCCCGGAAAGGCCCGCTGGCTCGAGTGGCGCGGCGATACGCTCGGCCACGCTTGCACGATCACGCCGCCGCACTCGGCGCGCGACGAGCACGCATCCGAGCACCCGCAATTCCCGTGACCAGCGCGGCGAGCACGCAGAGCGCGCGGAACGGAGGCGCGAGGTCGGCCGCCCGCGCCAGGCGCGGCGGCTCGCTCGCCCGGAGCACGACGGTCTCGCCGACCCGGGGCAGCGTCCGCCCGTAGCGGTCGATCGCGAGGCTCGCGCCCGCGTTCGCCGCGCGCAGGACGGGCAGCCCGGTCTCGACGGCGCGCAGCCGCGCCTGCGCCACCTCGGTCGCGACCGCGCGCGCCGGCAGCGTCGCGTCGTTGCTCGCGACGACGAGCGCCGCGGCGCCCGAGAGCGCGAGCTCGCGCGCCAGCGCCGGATCCTCCGCCTCCGAGCAGATCAGCGCACCGACCCTGCAGGCGCCGACCGAGATCAGCGCCGGTCCGGCCCCCGGTGCGACCTCGACGGTGGCGAGCGCCGCCGGCCGCGCGATCCAGGGAAACGGCCAGCGCTCGGCGATCGCCACGAGCGCCCGCTTGTCGTACGTGCGAACGCCGCCGTCGGGCGCGACCGCGTAGAGCGAGTTGTACACCCGCTGCCGCCAGCTCGAATCCCAGGCGACGCGCGGCGCTCCGGCGAGCAGCACGAGGCCTCGCTCGCGCGCGAGGCGTTGCAGCGCGGCCATCGTCTCGCGCTCGAGCCGTGGATCGCGCGGCAGGGCGGACTCGGGCCACACCAGCGCGTCGGGAGCGAGCGCGAGGGCCGCTTCGCTCGCGGCGACGTGACGTGCGAGCGCCGCGCCGACGGGGAGGTCGCCGGAGGGGATCCGCGCGTCGGCCGCCGCGAGCGTGCATCCGTCGCTCGCTGCCGGCTCGGCCCCGCGCAGCCGGAGCACGCCGCCGCAGACCACGCCGGCGACGAGCGTCGCGGCGACGGCGAGCGCGGCCCACGGCGGGCGCCGGCGAGCGACGTCGAGCGCTGCCTCGCCGATCGCGCCTCCCGCGCTCGCGATGACGTACGAGAGACCGGCTTGACCGGCGACGCTCGCTGACTGCAGGATCACCGGCGTGTCCGCCTGGGTGGCTGCGAGCGCAACCCAAGGATACGAAGGGAACGCGATGCGAGCGAGCTCCTCCCAGGTGACCCAGACGGCGCCGAGGGCAAGCGGTGACCAGGGCGCACGAAGCGCTCCGACGCCGACGACCAGGACTCCCAGCAGCGCCCCGAACGCCACTCCGCAGCCGAGCGCCAGGACCGTCGCGCCGGCGAGCGCCGTGGAGAAGGGGAGAGCGAAGTACCGCTCCGCCGCCTCGATCAGCCACGGCACGTGCGCGACGACCGCGAACGCCGTCGCGAACGTGACGCCGAGGACGAGGTCCGCCCGCACGGCGCGGAGACGCCCCGGCGGCCGGCCGCGCGTGCCGATGAGCAGCGGCGCTCCCACGAGCCAGGCGAAGGCCGGGTGCACGAGCGTCGCCGCGATGAGCAGCGCCGCGGCGGCCGACCCGGCGAGCACGCCGCGCGTCATCGCTCGCCCGGCGCAACGGTGAAGACCTCCCGTCCACCGCTCGGGGCCGTGCTGCTCACCGCGGCGGTGCTGCTCCTCACCGCGGTCTGCGCGTGGAACGGCGCGCGTCGCATCGGCGTTCCGTTCCCAGGTTTCCTCGTCGCGTACAACCGCACCGTGCTCTCCGTCGCGCGGCCCGACTGGCCGCTCGACCAGGCGTCACGCGCGCTGTTCTCGCAGGTCGTCGCCGTGGACGGGCGGCCGGTCGAGAGCGCCTCCGAGATCCTCGCAGCGGTCGCCGCCCTCGAGCCGGGCATCGAGGTCGCGTACCGGCTGCGCAAGGGATCGGAGCTGTTCACGGAGCGGGTGCCGGTGCAACGCTTCTCGCTCGGCGACTACGTGGCGATCTACGGCACGTACGCCGGCGTCGGGATCGCGTTCTCGCTCGCCGGGCTCTGGGCGCTGTGGCGGTCGCGCGGCACACGACGCGAGCCGGTCCTCGCCTTCTTCCTCCTCTGCCAGTCGGTGGGGACGACGCTCGGCATCGCGGGCGACGCGTACGGCCCGTACTGGTTCACGCCGGTCTACCTGGTCGCGCAGTGCCTCGCGATCGCCAACCTGCTGCACCTCGCCGCCAGCTACCCGTACGTGATCAGCGCGGGGAGCCGGGTGCGACGGGCGGCGCTCGCCATCGCCTACGGCTTGGCACTGCTGCTCGCGCTCGGGCTCGGCGCGTCCGCCGACGATCTGGCGCTGTTCCTGCCGCTGCTCTACGTCGTCTACCTTCTGCTCGCGAACGCGATCGTGCTCTACGCCGCGGGGCTCGGGCTCGCGCTGTTCGCGCGCGCCGACCGTGCGCCGCGGACCGGGCTCGGCGTCGCGTTCGCGGGAATCGTTCTCGTCTTTTTGGTCTCGGGGACGATCTTCGTCGTCTACCCGGTGCTCGACCGGGTGATCCCGCCGATCCTGCTCGTCGGACCTCTGCTGCTCTTCCCGGTCCTCACCGCGTGGGCGCTCGTCCGCCGGCCGCTACCGACGAGCGTGCCCGTGGGCCGGTCGATCCGGCTGCGCCTTTCGCTTCTCTTCCTCGGCGCCGTCGAGACCTCGTTCCTCGTCGCGCTCGTGGTCTTCTGGCAGAGCAACAGCTTCGAGCGCGTGGTCGCGCGCATCGTGCTGAACGAGCGTCAGGCGGCCGCGGTGGAGCGGGTCGCGGCGAGCCCGCGCGACGCCGTCGCGCAGCTGACGGAGATCGCCGAGTCGGCACAGACGGTGCGCGAGGCCGAGCTGGTCGACGCGGCGCTGCGCTCGGCCCAAGCGGGCGACCAGGCGGCGCTCGAGCGTGCGCTCGACGGCCTGCGCGAGCACTACGTCGACGTCGAGCGCCGTCTCGAGGCGCGCCGGCAGTGGATCGGAAGCCTCGACGTCGTGGTGCTCGCGGCGCTGCTCATCGTCGCCGTCCTGCAGGCGGTGGGCTTCATGCTCGCGATCCGCGTGTGGCTCATCCGTCCGATCGAGCGCATCGCGTCGGCGACCGAGGTCATCGCGACGGGCGACCTCGCGCACCGGCTGCAGGACGAGCAGACCGAGGAGTTCTCCGCGCTTGCGCGCTCGGTGAACGCGATGGCCGCTTCGCTGCAGAGCATCCAGCGTCGCGTCGAGCTCGCGCGCGCGTCGCGGCAGCGCGCCACGGGTGCGGCGCGCGACGCCGAGCGTCGCCGGCTCGCCCGCGAGCTGCACGACGGGGTGCTGCAGGACCTGACGGCGGCGCGGCTCCGTCTCGAGGCGGCGGCCGACGCGGAAGGCAACCTGCGGCAGTCGCTCGAGGCGATCGGCGGCGCGATCGCGACGATCCGTCACCTGGTGGACGAGCTGCGCCCGCACGACCTCGGCCGAACGTCGCTCGCCGAGGCGATCGCCGCGCACGCGCGCATCCTCACCTTCGGCCGCGGCATCGACCTGGCGCTCGAGCTCGAGGCGGACGGCGCCGTGCCCGACTGGGCGGCGCGCGACATCTACCGCATCGCCCAGGAGGCGATCGCCAACGCCGTGCGGCACGCCGGGCCGCGTCGCCTCGCGGTCCGGCTCCGCGCGAGCGAGCGCGAGACGCTGCTCGAGGTCGAGGACGACGGCTCGGGCTTCGAGCCGGAGCGCGTCGCCGTGGCGAGCGGCCTCGCGAGCATGCGCGAGCGTGCCGCCGCGCTGGGCGCCGACCTCGAGGTCTCGAGCGGCATCGGGCGCGGCACGTGCGTCCGCCTCCTGCTGCGTCTGAGCGGCGGGACCTGAGCGCTACTTCCGCGGCGTGTACCGGTGGGCCTGCTCGACGATGGTCTTCAAGGATGCGACGGACGAATGCAGCCCGCCGAGCTTGAGCGAGGCGCGTTGCTCGGGCGGGAGCCGCGCTTCCTGGATCTCTGCGAGGCGGTTCAGCGCCGACTCGATCGCCGTCAAGCGCAAAGCGAGCGCCGCGCTGCAGCCCTCGATCGTGTGCGCGAGAAGCGCGATCGAGCGGTGAAGCCCTTCGGCGTCGTCGATCTTCTTGGTCGTCGCGGACATCGGACGTCCTTTCGCTTCCGGGTGCGGCTGCCGCACGCGCGTACGCTAGCCGTGTGCAGGAGCAGGGTCGAGACGCCGATGATGCGCGCCTTGACGCAGCGTCTGCGAGCGCGCTTTCAACGGCTGCGGGTCGTGCTTGATCCCGCGGCGCCTGCCGCTACACCAGTGCGGAGCGCGCGACACGAGGAGGGCCATGAGCGACGAGACGAGAGCAAAGGAAGCCGGCGGGTCCGACGATCCTGCCGTGCAGGCGGTGGCGCGGCGCGCGCTCGAGCTCGTCGAGGACGGCATGAAGGTCGGGCTCGGGTCGGGTCGCGCGTCGGCGGCCTTCATCACGCACCTGGGCGAGCGTGTGCGGCAGGGGCTCCGCGTCGTCGGTGTTCCGACCTCGGAAGCCTCGGCGGCGCTCGCTCGCTCGCTCGGCATTCCGCTCATCGATCTCGACGAGATCGAGCTCGACCTCACGGTGGACGGCGCGGACGAGGTCGCGCCGAACCTCGATCTTGTGAAGGGCTGGGGCGGCGCGCTGGTGCGCGAGCGCATCGTCGCGGCGGCCTCGCGCCGGCAGGTGATCCTGGTCGGTCCGGAGAAGCTCGTCCAGAGGCTCGGCGAACGCGGGCGAATTCCGGTGGAGGTGATCCCGCTGGCGCGCGGACTCGTCATGCGACGGCTGCGTGAGCTCGGCATCCAGGCGACGCTGTGGCTCGGCGCGGACGGCCAGGCGCCACGGGTCAGCGACAATCACAACTTGACGCTCCACCTGAAGCTTCCGGAGCCGCTGGCCGACGCGGCAGCGGCGCGCGCGCTCGAGGCGCGGCTCCGCTCGATCCCGGGCGTGGTGGACACGGGGCTGTTTCTCGGCACGGCGGAGCGCGTGCTCGTCGGCCGGCCGAACGGCGAGGTCGAGGTGCTCGAGGGTGCGTAGCGCGACGAGATCAGGGAAGGAGAGGATGATGGAGAAGCTCGAGGAACGCGTCGCGGCGCTCGAGCGCGCGAACCGCCTCCAGCGGCGCGGGATCGTGGTGCTCGGAGCGGGGCTCGTCGCGCTCTTGACGATGGGCGCGGGCGGCTTCGAGGAAGTGCTCCAGGCGCGGCGCATCGAGCTGCTCGACCGGAGCGGCAAGGTTCTCGTGAGCCTCGAGGCGCGCGACGGGCGCGGCGTCGTCGAGCTGCAGAGCGAGGAGGGCCAGCGTGCAGCCCTGCTCTCGGCGACGCCGGAGGGCGGCGGGCTCGGCCTCTACGACGAGCGCGGCCACCGCCTGCTGCTGCTCGGCGCCGAGGCGTCGAGCGGCAGCATCGAGGTGAGCGACGCGAACGGCCGGACGCTCGTGCGGATCGGCCCGGGCGGCGCGGGCGGGGGCGCGGTCGCGACCTTCGGGCCGCGCGGCGAGCGTCTGGTCGAGCTCGGCGCGACGGCGGACGGCGAGGGCGCCGTGACGACCTACGGCGCGAAGGGCGAGCAGCTCATCGGCTTCGCGGCGTCGTCCTCCGGCGAGGGCAAGGTCATCGCCTGGGAGGGCGGACGGACGCGGGCGCAGTGGCCCGAGTGAGCCCGCCCGCCTCGCGTCAGCCGCTCGCGATCTCGTCGGCCGCGCGCTCGCCCGAGCGGATCGCGCCCTCGATGTAGCCGTTCCACACCTCGGCCGTCTCGGTGCCCGCCCAGTGCACGCGGCCCACGGGCTCGCGCAGCGCGGGGCCGTAGCTGGTGAGCACCCCCGGCGGCAGGAAGCCCGCGTAGCAGCCGCGCGTCCACGGGTCCTTCGACCAGTCGCGCTCGACGTAGTCGAGCGGCGTGCGCGCCGCGTCGCCGAAGTAGCGCGCGAAGGACTCGAGCACCGCGGCGCGTCGCTCGGCGGCGGACCGGGCGCTCCAGGAGCGTGCCTCCGCGCCCTCGATGAAGCCGAGCAGGATGCCGGGCGAGCCGTCGCGCGGCGAGTTGTCGAACGTGACCTTGACCGGCCCCGTGTCGCTCGTCACCTGTCCCGTGAGCCCGGCGTCGCGCCAGAACGGCGCGTCGTAGACCGCCTGGCACTTGATCACCGAGCCCATCGGAAGGCGCTGCGTGAGCTGGTCGCGCGCCGCAGGCAGCGCGGGCGTGTACTCGATGCGGCCGCACAGCGTGGGCGGCAGCGCGACCACGACGCTGCCTCCGCGGAACACCTCGTGGTCCGTCTCGACGGCGACCGAGTCGCCGAGGTCGACGATGCGCCGGACCGGCGTGCCCACCACGACGCGGCGGCCGAGCGGCGCGGCGAGCCGCTGCGCGACGAGCTGCGCGCCGCCGACGAAGCGCAGCTCCTGTGCGCCGTCCGTGACGCTCACGAGCGGCGTCAAGCCGCCGCCCGAGTGCAGGTAGAAGAGCAGGTGGAGGAGGGAGATGTCGCGCGGCTCCGCGGCGAACACCGCCTCCACCGCCAGGTCGAACAGGAAGCGGGCGCCCGGCGTGCTGAAGTGCTCGAGCTTCCACGTCTCGGCGGTCTGTCCGTCGAGCGCGTGCACGTCGACGTCGGGCGCGGCCCACGGCGCGTCGAGCGGGATGCGCTGGGCGAGCGGGTCGAGCTCGCCGAACGCGACGGTGAGGAACTCGTTCAGGTCCTCCTGCGGGATCGGGGGGAGCGCGGCCGCGGTCGAGCCGTCGTAGCGGAGCAGCTCGCCCCGGTAGTAGAGCAGGTTGTCGCCGGTGGTGAACGTCGGATAGGTCTCGACGCCGACCTCCGCTGCGAGATCGAGGAGCCGCGTCTGCGTGGGGCCTGCCCACTGCCCGCCCACGTCGAGGACCGTGCCGCCGCCGATCGTCACGCCGAGCGTCCGGCCGCCCACGCGCCCGCGCGCCTCGAGGACCAGGACCGACGCGCCGCGCTCGGTGAGCCGTCGCGCGGCGGCGAGCCCCGCGAAGCCAGCGCCGACCACCACCACGTCGGCGCTGGCACCACCGCCGCGCGTCGTGCCCGGACAGGTGGGCGCGATCCGGATGAGATCGCCGGGTGTTGCGGCCTGGGCGGCGGCGTGCACGCCGAGCGCGCCCGCCGCACCGGCGGCCGCGAGGAAGTCGCGCCGCGTGAGCGCGCCCGAGGCGCGCGTCGCCGAATCGGAGCTCGAGCGCGTGCTCTCTGCCGGCTCTCTTGGGGAAGAAGACGAGCTGTCGTGCGGCATGCGCCCCGCTAGCAGGAGGCGCGACCGATCGGCAACCGGCCGTTCAGCCGAGCGCGCGCGTCAAGAACCAGAAGAGCCCGAGCCCGCAGATCGCGGCCGATCCGGCGGCCGCGACGCGCGCCTCCATGCGACCCTGATCGAGGCGCCCCACCCGACGCAGGAGCGGCCACAGCACGAGCACCACCGCGAGCTGGCCGAGCTCGACGCCGAGGTTGAAGCCGCCCAGCGCCGCGGCGAGCCGCTCGCGCGGCAGCTCCATCTCCGCGAGCACGCCCGCGAAGCCGAAGCCGTGCACGAGGCCGAAGCCGAAGGCGACGGCCGCGCGGACGGGGGCCGGCCGTGGGGCGCGCTCGAGCAGCGCGAAGTGGCAGAGCGAGAACACGCCCAGCCCGATGAGAGCGAGCGGGCGCAGCGCCCCGACGTGGAACGCCGCGGCCACCGCGAGGACCAGAAGCAAACCCACGGTGCAGAGCGGGATGGCGCGGTCCTGCCCGCCGAGGAGCCATGTGTTCTCCGCGGCGACGAGCGCGATCGAGAAGCCGATCAGCGCCTCGACGGCCGCCGCCTCGGGGCGCACGAGCCCGAGGACGGCGAGCGCGAGCGTCACGCTGTGGGCGAGCGTGAACGCGGAGACCAGCATCGCGACCTCGCGCAGGCTGCGTGCGAGGAGCAGCAAGGCTGCGACGAAAGCGAGGTGGTCCCAGCCGGAGACGATGTGCTCGATGCCGAGGAGGACGTAGCTCAAAAAGCCGCCGGCGGCGGCCGGGCGCGCGCCCGCGGCCTCGAGCTGCCACGGCGGGTCCTCGGCGCCGAGCACGCGCTCGAGCACCGTGCCGTCCGCCGTGCGCACGCGCGCGAAGTGCAGGTGCGAGGGCGCGACGTCGAGAAACAGCGTGCTCGCGAGCGCGCGCGTCCCCGGCGGGCAGTCGACGCGCCACTCGAGCACGTGCCAGCCGCGCGGAGCGGCGAGCGCGCGCGGCGGCGACGTCACGGTGCACGGCGTGCCGTCGGCGGTCAGGATGAGGGAGTCGGCGGCGTAGCGGCCGAGGGTCGCCTCGGGGCTGCCCTCCGGTGGTAGCAGCGTCGCGTCGAGCGCGGTGATGCGCGCCTGGACCGTCGCGCCGCGCTCGTCGAGCCGCCAGCTCGAGTGCGAGATGCTGCGGCCGTGCGCGTGCGCCGCGAGCGGCGCGGCGACGGCGAGCAGGAGCAGCGCGCCGCCGGCGAGGGCGCGTCGCCGGCGCGCCGCGCGCTGGGACCCCATCATGACGCGGGCTCGCGCACCACGATCTCGGCCTCCTCGCGGAGCCGCTCGAGGTACGCGCGCAGCGCGTCGTTCTCCTGCTGCCGGCGGAGCTCGCTGCGCACCACGTCCTCGATCTCGGCGAGCGGCGGCGTCGTGTCGGCCTCGCGCTCCAGCACCTCGACGACGTGGTAGCCGCTCGCCGAGCGCACCGGCTCGCTCGGCGTGCCGACCGGCTGCTCGAGGATCGCGCGGGCGACGGTCGGGCCGACGTAATCGCGCAGCTTGCCGGCGTCGAGCGGCGCCGCGGGCAGCTCCGCGACCGGCGGGTCACCGAGCTCCCCCGCGACCGTCGCGAAGTCCTCTCCGCGCGCGAGCCGCTCGCGCACCTCCTGCGCGCGCGCACGCGCCGCGTCGTCGGACCGGGACGGCGAGACACGGACGACGATCTGCCGCGCGCGAACGCGTCCCGGGCGGACGAGCAGGTCGCGGTTCTCCTCGTAGAACCGTTGCAGCTCCTCGTCGGTCGGCTCGCGCGCCGCTGCATCGGCGAGGGCGGACTCGATCATCGCGGCGACGAGGTCGGCCCGCACGCGCCGGTCGCGCTGTGCAAGGCCGAGCGCGAGGCCACGCTGCACGAGCAGCTCCTCGTCGATGAGCCGGTCCAGGACGCGGCGTCGGTCGGCGTCGGAGAGCGGCGTGCGGCGGTCCGCGGCGAGCGCCGCGAGCGCCCGCTCGTACTCGGCGCGCTCGACGAGCACGCCGTCGACGCGCGCCACTGCGTCGCTGGGTAGCGAGGATCCATGCGGCGCAGCGAGCAGGTCGAGCGCCGCGAGGCCGAGCCCGGCCGCGGCCCCGAGCGCGAGCAGAAGGCGTGGGCGGCCCGTCCGCGTCTCCGTCATGCGAGCGAGTGCGGTATCACGGGGCCGCCGCGTCCGCACCCGGGCGGAGGCGCGGGTTGCGTCGAGGCGCGATCTCGTTGACATGCCCGCTTTGCGCCGAGTAGTTTGCGCGCGTTTTCGAGGTCTGGGTGGTGTACCGCCCGATACATTGCCCGCCCGCGGCCTTCGTACCGCACGGCGGGTTCGCCGGTCATCGAGGAGGGAGGCCAGCATGGTTGCTCGATCCGGGAGGAGAGGTGCGGGAGGAGTGCGTCTCGCCGTGGTGCGGGCGGCGCGCGTGGCGCGATGGTCGGCTGCGATCGCCGTGGCGTGCGTCGTGCTGCTCCCCTCGTCGGCCGACGCGATCCGCTTCGGGCAGAACGACGCGGTCGAGCTGCGCGGGCGCGCGTACTCGCAGGTGACGCTCTCGACCGAGTACTCGCAGTTCTACACCCAGCCGCCGATCGATCCGGGGAACCTGAAGCAGTGGCGAACCTTCTACAACCCGGAGCTCGAGGTCGACTTCCGCAAGCTCACCGGCTGGCGCGGATTCTTCGATGACGTGAGCGGCCGTCTCGCGATCTGGGGCTTCTACGACGGCATCTACGACTTCGGGCCGGAGCGCTATCGCCAGGCCCTCGCCCGGACCAAGAACTACGGCCCGGCGACGAACACCGCGTTCTACTCCGAGGGCCACTCGATCGAGCAGGCGCTGAGCAACAGCGGCCGGCGGCGCGACGGCCGCGAGTTCTACGGCCGGCGCACGCGCGTCAACGAGGCGTACCTCAACTTCTCGAAGGGTCCCTGGTTCATGCGCATCGGCCGCCAGGCGATCTCGTGGGGCGAGGCGGACACGATCGGCCTGCTCGACGCGAACAACCCGTTCGACATCCTGCTGATCCCCGGCGTGCAGATCGACCTCGACGAGGCGCGCATCCCGCTCTGGACGCTGCGCATGACGTACGAGCTGTTCTCGACCTGGGGACCGTTCTCGAGCGCGTTCGTCGACGCGTACTGGGTGCCGGGCTGGCTCGACACGGAGACCGGCTATCTGCCGATCATGGGCGTGAGCCCGTACTCGGTTCCACCGCCCCTGCAGCCGGGCTTCATCCAAGTCTTCGACAAGCTGCCGCGCTTCGAGACCGGCAACTCGCGCTACGGCTTCAAGTTCCAGACCGTCATCTACCGCGACTACAACTGGTCGATCTGGTTCTACCGCACCTTCCAGCAGGTACCGGTGCCCACGCTCGTCGGAGTCTCGGCGCCGAACCCGAACGGCCCTGGCGAGTTCATCACCACCGTGCTGCACCACGGGCTGACGAACGTGATCGGCACGGCGCTGAGCTGGTACAGCGAGACGCTGAACTCGATCGTGCGCACCGAGATCGAGCTGTTCAACGACGAGCCCGGCTTCCTGCCGTACAAGGCGATCGGCGCCGTCGTCGACTCCGGTTTCACCAAGCGCGGCACGTACGAGACGGCGAACATCCTGCGCGGCGAGTTCGGCCTCGACCACAACTTCTTCATCCCCGAGATCAATCCGGCCGCGAGCTTCCTCGGCATCGTCTCCGTGGTGTGGCAGGCGAACCTGAGCGAGACGAGCCGCAAGGACTTCCGCACGCCGGTGATCAAGCCGAGCGCGATCCGCCGTCAGCTCAACGGCGGTCCGCTCGCCGGTCAAGTCGTGACGCCGTACTGCGACAACCCGAACGCGCCGGGTCCGAAGGAGTGCGACTTCGTGAACCAGGACCCGTTCGAGGCGTTCATCCAGGCGACCGTCCGCTCGGACTTCGCGGGCGGCCGGCTGCAGCCGCAGCTCACGACGATCGCGACGATGCGCGGCGCGCTGCTCTTCGCGCCGTCGCTGCTCTACCGCTTCTCGGACTCGTTCCTGTTCGACGTCAAGTACATCAACGCGCACACCTTCGGCACCGGCAACAACGGCTACACGCAGGGCGTCGGTCTGCTGCGCGACCGGGACCAGGTGTGGTTCCGGGCGACGTACCAGCTCAACTGATCGGATTGACCGCGCGTCGAGGACTCGATCACAATGGGGCGCCGGAGCGTCGCTTCGCCGGCGTCCGGTAGGGCACCGAAAGGAATTCATTCATGCACACGTCGAGGGCACGCCAGGCCTGGCACCGCGCGCTGTGGGCGCTCATGCTGCTCTGCGCGCCGGCCGTCCATGCCGCCGACCCCATCGAGGAAGTCCCGTCCGGGACGATGCTCACCAAGGACAACTGGGAGATCGCCAAGGGCCACCTGCCCGACGAGATCCTCGAGTTCTACAAGCGCGGCGAGTACGCGAACCCGATCATCAAGCTCGAGGCGGTCAACCGCTCGGTGATCGACCCCAACCTGGAGGCCGCGTCGGAGAAGAACCGCGGCAAGTTCGACGTCGACGAGAACGGCACGGTGGTCGACAAGACGACCGGCAAGCGCCCGCCGGTGATCACGGGCCGGCCCTTCCCGGACATCGACCCGAAGGATCCGAAGGCCGGCTCGAAGGTGGTCTGGAACTGGTTCTACACGCTCTACTGGGAGGGCGGCTTCCACACCAACTCGCCGGTCAACTGGATCTCGCGCGACGGCCCTCTGCGTCGCATCTCGACCGACGTGACCTTCAAGTACTACGACGGGCAGCCGCCGTTCTTCCAGGAGCGCATCGGCGAGAACCCGCTCAACATCCTGTCGCGGACGATCGGCGTGGTGAAGGAGCCGGCCGATGTGAACGGCATCGTGAACCTCAACTGGCGCTACCGCGACGGTGACAAGCAGGACCAGGCCTGGACGTACGTCCCCGCGCTGCGGCGCGTGCGTCCGATCAACCCGGCGAACCGCTCCGACGGCCTTCTCGGCTCGGACATCTCGCTCGACGACGGACCGTACTTCGACGGCAAGCCGGAGGACTTCAACTTCAAGCTCGTCGGCGAGGCGATGATCCTCGCGCACTTCGACAAGCCGGCGCTCGAGAACGGCTCGCCGGTGCGCCGGATCAAGCCCGACGAGGTGGTCTCCGACCTGATCGACTCCTCCGAGGTCGGCTGGCGGCTCGAGACGCCGACCTACCCGCTGATCCCGCCGCAGACCGATGGCTGGCAGAAGGGCGAGGGGCTGGTCGCCTGGGCGCCGATCCAGTGGGCGCTCGTGCCGCGGCCGGTGTGGATCGTCGAGGCGGTGCCGAAGAACCCGTACTACCTCTACGGCAAGCAGGTGCTGTACTTCGACAAGGAGACGGGCCGCGGCTACTGGAAGAACAAGTACGACTGGAAGGGCAACGCGCTGGTCAACTACGCGCTGCCCCAGTTCCACGTCACCAAGGTCGACGACGAGCCGGGCTACGTACGCACCGGCGGCGGCGGCAACGCGGGCTACGCGGTCAATTACAAGCTCGACCGGGCCACGGTGACCGGCATGCCGGTCAATCCGACGGAGTACTACATCGACATCCCGGACGAGATCTTCGAGATCGAGCGCGTCGTCCGCACGGGCAAGTAGGCCGCACCGCGCACCCGCGAGCCGAGCGCCCGGGCCCGTCACCACGGCGCTCGGCTTGCGGCCTGCGGCGGTGGCTAGTACGACTTCGTCTTCCCGTCCCCGTCGTCTAGGTAGGCCAAGGACACCAGCCTTTCACGTTGGTAACACGGGTTCAAATCCCGTCGGGGACGCTCAGCGATTTCGTGCACTAGGCGATGGTCGCGGGCGCCGCGACCACGGCGCGGCGCCGAACGCGTGCCGGAGCGGGAGGCTGGCAGTCCCCTCGGCTGCGGCGAGCAGGGACGGCTCGCGCGCTGCGCCGGCGCGTCGTCGAAGCTTAGCGTCACCGCGCGCTCGGGCTACGGTGTTGGGCGATGAGACCGTCACCGTTGCGCCCGGCGCGCGCCGGGCGACAGCCGGCGCCTTCGTCGCGTGGGTCGCTGGACGCGACGTCAGGCGCCTCCCCACCGCACTCGAGCTGAGCGATGCACGCGCTGTACGTCACCTCCGTCTACTTCCACCTGCTCGCGGCCGTCGTGTGGATCGGCGGGATGGTGTTCCTCGCCCTCGTCGTCGTCCCGGCGCTGCGCAGTCCCGAGCCGCTCGCAGCGCGGGTCGAGGTGCTGCACCGCACGGGAGTTCGCTTCCGGCGCATCGGCTGGATCGCGCTCGGCGTGCTGGTCGCGACCGGGATCACGAACCTGCTGCTGCGCGGGCTCGGCTGGTCGGAGATCTTCGGCACCGCCCTGTGGGAGAGCCGCTTCGGCAAGGTGCTCGCCGTCAAGCTCGCTCTGGTCGTACTCATCCTCACCGTGAGCGTCGTGCACGACTTCTCCGTCGGGCCGCGGGCGACGCGCCTGCTGCGCGCGGACCCGACCTCCGCCGAGGCGGCGCGGGTGCGCCGGCTCGCGAGCATGCTCGGCCGGGCGAACCTGCTGCTCGCGCTCGTGGTCCTGCTCCTCGCGGTGATGCTGGTCCGCGGCGTGCCGTGGTAGCGCGCCTTCGGGCGTAGCTGCACGCGGCGGTCGGGCACGCCGGCTGGCGCGCTTGCGTGGCCGGGCGGGGCAGGGCCAACATGCCCCCATGCTCGACGCGAATGGTGCTCTCGCCCCGTCGACGCGTTTTGCGAGCGCGCTCGAGAGCGCCGAGCTGCCGCCGCTCGTGCGTGACGTGGTCCGCACGCTGCAGGTCAACGTCGGCAAGCGCTGCAACCAGGCCTGCCACCACTGCCACGTGGACGCGGGGCCGAAGCGCACGGAGCAGATGTCGGCCGAGACGGTGGAGCGCGTGCTCGCGCTGCTCGCGGCGAATCCCCAGGTCGAGCTGCTCGACGTGACCGGCGGCGCTCCGGAGCTCAACCCGCACTTCCGCGACCTCGTGCGCGGCGCGCGGCGTCTCGGCCGCCGGGTGATCGACCGCTGCAACTTGACGGTGCTCTTCGAGCCGGGGCAGGAGGACACGGCGGAGTTCCTCGCGGCGCACGAGGTCGAGATCGTCGCGTCGCTGCCCTGCTACGCAGCGGAGAACGTCGAGCGCCAGCGTGGGCGCGGCGTGTTTGCGCGGAGCATCGAGGCGCTACGCCGCCTGAACGGTCTCGGCTACGGATCGCGCCTCCCGCTCAACCTGGTCTACAACCCGGTCGGGGCGTTCCTGCCGCCCGCGCAGACGGAGCTCGAGGCGACGTACCGCCGCGAGCTGCGCGAGCGTCACGGCATCGAGTTCCGCCGCCTGCTCACCATCACCAACATGCCGATCAAGCGCTTCGCCGACGATCTCGTCCGGCAGGGCGCCCTCGACGCGTACCTCGGCCTGCTCGTCAATCACTTCAACCCCGCCGCGGTCGAGGCGGTGATGTGCCGCTCGCTCGTCTCGGTCGGCTACGACGGGCGGCTCTACGACTGCGACTTCAACCAGATGCTCGAGCTCGAGTGCCCGCCGCCGGCTCGCACCATCTGGGACGTCGACGATCTGTCGACGCTGCGCGGGCGTCCCATTGTGACGGGCACGCACTGCTTCGGCTGCACGGCCGGCGCGGGCTCGAGCTGCGGCGGCGCGCTCACCGACGCCGTCCCTGCGGCGCAGCGCTCCTGACGCCGCTCAGGTTCTCGCGCCGTGCGTGCCGCGTCAGTGGTGCGCGACGTAGCGGCGCACCAGCGCGACGATCGCCTCGGGATCGAACGGCTTCCTGAAGTAGGCCTCGATGCCCATCGCTTCCGCCGCGGCGGCGAGATCGTGCTCGCCGGAGAACAACACCACCGGGATGCGCATGAGCTCGCTGTCGGCGCGCTGCGCCGAGCGGAAGGCGCGCCCGTCGACCTCCGGCATGTGCAGGTCGAGGATGACGAGGCACGGCTGCGGCTCCTCGCGCAGCCGGTCGAGCGTCTCGCGCCCGTCCCGTGCGGTGTCGACCGCGAACCCTTCGCCCTCGAGGATCAGCGCGAGCGCGTCCCGTACGTCCTCGTTGTCGTCCACGACGAGGATGGGCCGCGTCTCTTGCTGGAGGGCCTTCATGGTGGGGCGAACCGCGCCATTCTGCCCGCTTTCGGACTCGCGTCAATGCCGCAATGGTACGCCCCCCGCGCGAACGGAGCGCAATCAAGGCCCGCTGGCGCGGCAACGCGGCGCGACGTATCTCGTGCGGCGTGCTCCGCATCGTCGCCGACGAGAACATTCCGCTCGCGCGCGAGGCGTTCGGCGCGCTCGGCACGGTGGAGCTCGTCCCGGGACGCGCGCTCGATGCCTCCACCGTGGCGCGCGCCGACGCGCTGATCGTGCGCTCGGTGACGCGCGTCGACGAGCGCTTGCTCGAGGGCAGCGCGGTGCGCTTCGTCGGGACGGCGACGATCGGAAGGGACCACGTCGACGTGGCGTACCTCGAGCGCCGCGGGATCCGGTTTGCGTGGGCCCCCGGCTGCAACGCGCGCTCCGTTGCGGAGTACGTCGTCGCGGCGCTGCTCGAGCTCGAGGAGGAACGCGGACGCGAGTGGCGCGGGGCGACGCTCGGCGTCGTCGGCGTGGGCAACGTCGGGCGCCTGGTCGTCGAGCTCGGCAGGGCGCTCGGCTTCGAGATCCTCGCCTGCGATCCGCCACGCGCGGAAGCCGAGGGCCGCGACGACCTCTTCGTCCCGCTCGTGCGCGTCCTCGACGAGGCGGACGTGGTGACGCTGCACGTGCCGCTCGAGCGACACGGCCGGCACGCGACCCACCATCTGCTGGGCGCACGCGAGCTCGAGCGGCTCCGCGACGGCGCGGTCGTCATCAACACGTCGCGCGGCGGCGTGGTCGACGAGGCGGCGCTGCGCGAGGCGTGCGCCGCCGGACGCATCACGGCGGTGCTCGACGTGTGGGAGGGGGAGCCCGAGCCGCACCCCGGCTCGCTCGATGCGGCCGCGCTCGCGACGCCGCACATCGCCGGCTACTCGCTCGACGGAAAGCTCGCCGGCACGTGGATGATCGCCGAGGCGCTGTACCGCTTTGCCGGCGCGGGGACGCCGCCCGACCCAGCTCTCTTCGAGCGGCCGCTCGCCGATCCCATCCTGCGCGTCGCGGGCCGCGGCCGCGCGGCGGTTCGCGAGGCGGTGCGGGCCGCGTACTCGATCCGCGCCGACGACCGCCGCATGCGCGAGGCGCTGGCCACGGCGGGCGCGGCGCGGGGCGCGGCGTTCGACCGCCTGCGCCGCGACTACCCGGTGCGCCGCGAGCTCCCGCGCTACGAGGTCTGCGGCGCGGCTCTCGACGCCGAGACGCGTGCCACGCTCGCGGCTCTCGGCTTCGGCGTCCGCCCGGCCTGAGCCGCGCGGCGGCCGAGGTGGCCGGCGCGCCACCGCTCTGGTAGCAGGCGCGGAGACATGCTCGACGCGGAACAGAAGGCACACTGGGAGCGCCACGGGTGGGTCTGGCTTCGCGGCTTTTTGAGCGCCGAGGAGATCGACCGGCTGCGTGGCTGGACGGAGGAGATCGCTTCCTGGCCCGAGACGCCGGGCAAGTGGATGCGCTACTACGAGCGCCCGAAGGATGATCCGCAGCGGAAGCTGCTCGCGCGCATCGAGAACTTCGTGCCCTACCACGAGGGCCTGGCCGAGCTCTTCTCGAGCCCGCGCGTGCTTGCTCTCCTCGCGGAGTGCTGCGGCGAGCCGGTGGTGCTCTTCAAGGACAAGATCAACTTCAAGCTGCCGGGTGGCGCGGGCTTCGCGGACCATCAGGACGCACCCGCGTACGTCTCGTTCGGGGTGGAGCACCACCTCACCCTGCTGGTCCCGGTCGACCGCTGCACGCCGGAGAACGGCTGCCTCGAGATGGCGCTGAATGCGTGCGAGCGCGTGTTCCTGCCGCAGAATCCCGACGGGACCTTGCAGCCCTCGGTGATGGCGTCCCTCCAGACCGAGCTGCTGCTCGCGGAGCCGGGTGACGTCGTCGTGTTCGACGCCTGGGTGCCGCACCGGTCGGGACCGAACCGCTCGAACGGGCCGCGGCGCTCCTACTACTTGACCTACAATCCCACCTCGGCCGGCGACCATCGCGCCGAGTACTACGCGCGCAAGCGCGAGTGCTTCCCGCCGGAGTACGAGCGTCGCCCCGGCGTCGACTACGCGACGCTCGGCCGGCAGTTCAACCTCGGCAATCCATTCGATTGAACGCTCGATCGCGCCGCGTGCCGCGGTCGCGCAGTGCACGGAGGGAACCTTCATGAGCGAGATTCGGTACGACGGCCGCGTGGCCGTGATCACGGGTGCCGGCGGCGGCTTGGGCAAGACCTACGCCCTCGAGCTCGCGCGGCGCGGCGCGAAGGTCGTGGTGAACGACCTCGGCAGCCAGACGGACGGCACCGGTGCGACCCACAGCATGGCCGATCAGGTGGTCGACGAGATCAAGCGCGCGGGCGGTGAGGCCGTCGCGAACTACGACTCGGTGTCGACGCCCGAGGGCGGTGAGGCGATCATCAAGACCGCGCTCGACGCCTTCGGCACGGTCGACGTGGTCATCAACAACGCCGGCATCCTGCGCGACAAGACCTTCGCCAAGCTGACCCCCGAGGAGCTCGGGATCGTTCTCGACGTGCACCTGAAGGGCGCGTTCTACGTGTCGCAGCCGGCCTTCCGCGTGATGAAGGAGAAGGGCTACGGGCGCTTGCTCTTCACCTCGTCGGCGGCCGGCATCTTCGGCAACTTCGGGCAGTCGAACTACGGCGCGGCGAAGATGGGCCTGGTCGGGCTCATGCACGTGCTGGCGGTCGAGGGTGCGAAGTACAACATCCGCGCGAACGCAATCGCGCCGACGGCGCGCACGCGCATGACCGAGGACCTCCTCGGTCCGCTTGCGCCGCTGCTCGACCCCGAGGCGGTCACGCCGCTGGTCGTCTACCTGTGCTCCGAGCGCTGCGAGCTGACGCACGAGATCTTCTCGGTCGGCGGCGGACGCTTCGCGCGCGTGTTCATCGGCTTGACGCCCGGCTGGGTCGCGCCTGCGGGCTCGAAGCCGACGGCCGAGGACATCGAGGCGCACATCGAGCAGATCCGCGACCCGTCGGGCTACATCATCCCGGCGAACATCACCGACGAGCTCCGGATCATCGCCAAGGCGCTGAAGGCCGGCTGAGCCTCGCGTTCGCAGGACGGCGGAGACCGCAGCTCGGGTCTTCGCCGCCTGCGGGCTGCACCCGGGGAGCGAGAGGGCGGCTCGGAGCCGGGGGGCGTGATCGGGCTTCGTCAGAGCACGATCCGCGGGACGACGAGGGAGTCGCTCGCCGCGGGGGCGCTCAGGTCGGGCGGCGTGCCGAGGCTGCACACCGCGTCCTTCGGGTCGCCTCCCGGTCCGCCCGGCCCGCCCCAGTAGTTTCCGGTCGCGACGGGCGCCGGCCCGGCGGACAGGGTCATGAGCCCGCAGTTCGACTGCGGGTCGTTGCCGTAGATCGTGTTGCCGGGGACGTGCGCGTTGCCTCCTCCCGAGCCGAGCACGACCTTGATCCCGGCGAGCGCGTTGCCGACGACCAGGTTCTCCGCGACCACGTGCGGCTGCATGCCGGCCTGCGCGGCGAAGCCGTCCAGGTAGATGCCGAGCCCCATGTTGCCGACCACGACGTTGCGCCGGATCGTGTGCCCACCCGGACCCGCGCCGGTCGCGTAGATGCCCGCGTCGCGGTCGCCGAGCGTGCCGGTCTGCTCGACCACGTTGCCGATGACGCGCACCGACTCGCCCTCGACGTGGATGCCGCGCCCCCAGGTCTGGGAGATGCGGTTGCCGCGGACCAGCGAGCCGCTGCCCGCGACGAACAGCGCGGCCTCGAGGCGGCTGAAGCTGTTTCCTTCGATCGACGCTCCCGTCGCCTCGTTCGTGACGAAGACGCCGTAGCCGTCGTGCTGCGCGTCGCCGACCACGGAGAAGCCCTTCTTCTTGCGCCCGAGGACGACGCCCGGTGCGCTCACTCGGACGGCGAAGAGGCCGTCCACCGCCCCGCGCAGCACGGTGGCTCCCGCGCCGCGGCGCGAGACGATGGTGAGCGGCTTGTCGACGTCGATCAGGCAGCGGCAGCCGGTGTCGTACTGCGCGGGCTCGTCGCCCGGTGAGATGAACTCGCCGTCGCCGTCCACGTCGCCGTAGACGCCGGGCAGCACGACGATGCGGTCGCCGGGCGCGGCGCGCTCGATCGCCCGGCTGATCGTGCGGCAAGGGGCTTCGGCCGCGCCGCAAGCTCCCGAGTCGCTGCCGGTGTTCGCGACGTATTGCACTTCCGCCCGCGCTTGCGGCGCTGCGATTCCGAGGATGAGGACGGCCAGCGCACCGCGCATGCGGAGTCGCGTGCGCCTCGGTTCGGCGCGACGCGTCGAGCCTGGCGCCACGTCCGCCGTGGGCGGACTTTGGCGCGCGCTCTCCACGCCATGAACTTCGCGGGTTTCCATGTAGGCGGCCTCCGGCTCTCGGTCGTGGGTCGCTGCCTCCGGCTCGAGAAGCGGTACGCCGCGTGGCAGCTCTCGAGCCGCGGCCAGGAACAAGTTTCGGACCAGCGGGCCAGCGGCTCCCGAGAAGCGAGGCCCCGCCGAGCGGATGGGATGCCCCTTCGGGTGGCGTTGCAGGCGCGCGAAGGTGCGGGGAGCTCCTGATTGCACGCGTCGCTTGAAAGATCTTCCGTCCGCTCGGGAGCCAGGTTCCAAGGCACGTCCGTGCGAGACTCGCGGCAGGAGGACGGCTGGCCGAGATCTTGCGAGCGGCGCTAAGGCGCCCGAACATTTCGCTCGGGTCAACGGTTCACCACTCGCCCGAGGAAGTTATGCGCTCACCCGACTCGTTCGCTCGGCGCTGCGCCCCAGTGGTGGTTGCGTCGATCGCTGCGCTCGTCTGCGCGTCGTTCGCCGGCGCGCAGGAGGCCGACCCCGACGCCCCGATCCGCTACGTCCTGCGGGCCGGAGAGGATCCGTCGCGGGTCGCCCGGATGTTCAACGTGCCGCTCGAGGAGCTGCTCACGCGAAACGGAATCCGTGACGCGAGCCGGCTCGCGGTCGGAACGGTCCTCGAGATCCCCGACCCGCGCGCGACCCGCGTCCAGGAGCTGCGCGCGGAGCTCGACGAGCTCCGAGCCCGCGTCGAGACGCTCACCGCGGAAGCCGCGGCGAGCCGCGAGCGTGCAGACCGCCTCGCCGCGGAGCTCGAAACCGTCCGGAGCGAGCGCGATGCGCTGGAGAGCCGGCTCACGCTGTACGAAGCGCTGCGCGTCTTCGCGCTGATCATGCTCGGCGTCGCGGTGCTCCTCGCGGCTGCGCTCCTCGTCGTCGTCGCGCGCGTGCGCGACGAGGCGCGGCGGCGGATCGCGACGCTCAAGCACACCGAGGCGCTCCGCGCCGCCGTCGAGCGCTACCGCGCCCTCGCGGGACAGCTCGAGCTCAAGTACCACAACCTCTACCGGCAGCTTCCGGCGGACGGCGAGGGGCTCGCTGCGGCAACCAAGGCGCTGCGCGAGGCCTACGACATGGAGCGCGCGGACGTCGAGGCGGACGTCGCGCGCAGCGAGGCGGCGCTCGACGCGCTCGACAAGCCATCCCGGGCGCGCCGCAAGCGCCACGCGGCCTGAGCAGCGGACGAGCGTCGACTGAAGTGGACGGCCCCCAGCGCGCCGAGCGCGCGCCGTGTGCCGGCCCGGGCCGCGGGGGTGCGCGCGCGCCGCGCGCGAGCAGGCACGAGCAGGCGGGGCCGGGCCCTCTCCGCGCTTGAGCTCACGGGCGCCCGGTGTCAGACTTGATCGCGCGCTCGCTTGGTCGCACGGCGCGAGGGAGGGTCCATGCAGACGGTCCGTGATCTCCTCGGCAAGAAGGGCGGCCAGATCTGGGCCGTGTCGCCCACCGCCAGCGTCTACGACGCCTTGCAGCTCATGGCGGACAAGAACATCGGCGCCGTGCTCGTGATCGAGGGCGACCGTCTCCTCGGGATCCTCTCCGAGCGTGACTATGCCCGCCAGGTCGTGCTCAAGGGCAAGACGTCGAAGGACACGCCGGTGGGCGAGATCATGACGACGCGCGTGGTCTGCGTCACCCCCGAGCGCACGATCGAGGACTGCATGGCGCTCATGACCGACAAGCGCATCCGCCACCTTCCGGTGGTGAACGAGGGCAAGCTCATCGGCGTGCTCTCGATCGGCGACATCGTGAAGGCGGTGATCTCGGAGAAGCAGTTCCTGATCGAGCAGCTCGAGAGCTACATCTCGAGCGGCGGATGAGCTCGCGCTGACGACGAGCTCCCGGCGGCGCGCGGCGGCGTCCTCGGCGCGACGCAGGATGCGCTCGTCGAACCGCGGTATCCCGGTCCGTCACGTTGACTCGCCGTACCGCCGGGTCTAAGCCGTGGCGGGAACGCGAGCGGATGAGCGAGCAGCGAGAGCCTTCGGACCCGAAACGCAGGCTGCGCACCGTGATCCACGACCTCCGCCAGCCGCTCTCGGCCCTGCAGGTGTGGGTCGACCTGCTGGCTGACACGCTGGGCAACGCCAGCGAGGCGCAGCGGCGCTACGTGGCGAAGATCCGGACGGAGGTCACGCGCATGACGGAGCTGCTCGCGCGCGCGGGCGAGGAGGGGAGCGAGGGCGCGCAGCCGGAGCCCGCCCGACCCGGCACGCAGCAGGACGCCGGGCTGCTCCCGGGGGCCTGCCTGCTCGTCGTCGAGGACGACGAGGTCACCGCCGAGGCGCTCCAGCTCGCGCTCGAAGGCGAGGGCGCGACGGTCGTTCTCGCGGCCACCGTGGCCGACGCGCTCGCCCTGCACGAGGCGTCGCGTCCCGACGCCGTGCTGAGCGATCTGCGCATCGCGGACGGTGACGGCTGCGCGCTGCTCGTCGACATCCGTCGGGCCGACGCCGCCGCCGGCCGCCGCACGGTGGCCGTCGCGCTCACCGGCCTCGACCATCCCGACGCGCACGCCAGCGCCCGCGAGGCGGGCTTCGACGAGGTCGTCGTCAAGCCGTTCTCGATCAGCCAGCTCGTCGAGATGCTCGCGCGGCTCCTCGCCGCGCGCTGAGCGAAGCGCGCGCCCCGCACGCCCGTCCGTGCAGGGTCCGTGTACAACTTGCAGGGCTCGCACCCCGTTCGGGCGCGTCGAGCGCCGCTGCGCCGCGGCAGGCGTCCTCGTCGAGCCGTGGCACGAAAAGCGCTTCCGCCAGCCACGTTCGGTGAGACGGGCGAGCGAGCATGGGCGTGGCCACGGGAGCGGAAGGTGATGGGGACGGGACGCTGCTGACGGCAGTGGTCGACGTCCTCGACGCTGGGCAGAAGATCGTCCTCGACCGCATCGACCTCGCCTGGATCGAGGGCCGCGCGACGGCGACGGCGCTCGCAACGGCCCTCGTGCTCGCGTTGCTCGGACTCGCCTTCCTCCTGGTCGGCTGGTGCGCGCTGAACGCCTGCGTCGTGCTGCTGCTCGCCGGGGTGCTGACCACGGCGCAGTCGCTCGGCCTGGTGGCCGGCGTGAACTTCGCGGTGGCCGCGGTCGCCCTGGTCCTGGCGCGGCGTCGCGCGGACACGAGCACCGGCAGCGAGCGAGCGGTGGATCACGCGCCGGGCGAGATGCCGACGCGAGGAGAGAGCATCGATGACGCAACCCTACGCAGAAGAGATCGAAGCCCTGCACGAATCGCTCGAGCATGACCGGGAGCAGCTTCGCGCGGCCGTCGAGCGGGTGAAGCGGGCCGTCAAGGAGCCGCTCGCCGTCAAGCGACGCATCCGGGAGCGTCCGACGCCATGGGTGTTCGGCGCGGCTCTGCTCGGGCTCTGGCTCGGCGCCCGGACGAGCGAGTGACGACGCAGGGAGGGAGGCAAACCATGCAGGAGAACGTGATCACCAGCTCGCTCGATCGCCTCCAACTCCCGGACCGCAGGACGGGGCGCGAGGAGCTTCAGCGGATCGATCAGCAGGTCCGGAGATTCGTCGCCGAGCGGCCGGTGACGGCGGTGCTGCTCGCGCTGGCGACGGGCTACCTCGTCGGCCGCATCGTCTCGCGGCTGTCGTGACGAGCGGGGAAGGAGCGAGGGAGTCGTCGTGAACAGTGAAATGGAAGGCGAACGGGGCTGGTTGGGCCCGGAAGAGCACGAGGGAGACCGCCACTCGCAGGAAGGGGCGACGAAGCGCGTCGTCGAGCAGTCGCGGCGCGTGCGCGAGGACGTGCAGGAGCTCGTCTCGGCGCTGTTCGACGCGCGCAGCGAGGTCGAGCAGTCGCTCCGCGAGCGCTTGACGGCGCACCCGTACCTCGGCCTCGCCGCCGCGGCGGGCGTGGGCTACGTGCTCGGCGCCGGGGTCTCGCTGGGGCTCCTCCGGAGCGCCGTGGGCCTCGGCAGCCGCGTCGCCCTCGCGGTGGTGATGCGTCGCCTCGCGGGCCCGATCACCGAGATGATCACGGACGGGGCGTCCTGAAAGCACGCATCCGGGAAGGAGACACGGCAGTGATGGAAGTCTCGAAGAGCTTGCCCTCGGCGGACGAGTTGCTCCGCGCCCTGGGGTTGCAGCGCCACCGTTCGACGAACGGTGAGCTGCTGTCCAGCATCTCCGTGTTCGGCGCCGGGTTGCTGGTCGGCGCCGGACTGGCGCTGCTGTTCGCGCCGGCCTCGGGCGCCGAGACGCGCGAGCAGCTCGGCAGCCGGCTCGGAGAGATGCGTCAGCGCATCTCGGGGAAGGCGTCCGAGGTCGCGGAGCAGGTCCGCGCTGCGAATGGCGGCTGAGCGCCGCGGCGGCCGGGCGCGGCCCGCGCGCGCCCCGGTCGCGGTGATCGTCGTCTCCCTCGCTGCGCTGCTCGCCTGCGGCTCGGGCGGCGACGACGGTGGCGCTGCCATGCCCGCGCCGCTGCCGCAAAAGAACCCCCAGTACCGCGCGCTCGCCGGGATCTCGATGGCGCCTATGGCGCCTTGAACCTCGGGACGAAGCACGCCGACGTGTTCGGCACGCTGGGCGCCCTCGGCGGCCCGGTCGACCTGAACCAGCTTCTGGGCGACATCCACGCCGACGGCCTCGAGGTGAAGCCGCAGACCGTCATCCCGCGGGCGGTCGGCGAGGACTTCAACTTCGACCATCAGCCGCCGTACCCGGGGCGGGACACCCAGCAGCGCCTGCTCCGCGACCTGGTGATCGCCTTCGGCAACCCGTTCCTCCACCACCCGGACCCGTCGCGGCCGTACTTCGCGATCGACTCGGAGCCGGCGGTGATCCGCCGCGACGACGTCTTCGGCGAGCTGGTCGTCGGCGAGGACGTGCGTGGCTTCCTCGACGGCGGCGACGCGAACGAGGACGGGCTCCGCCAGACGGGCGAGGCCCCAACCCTGCCGGCCGACGTCGTCCTGCTCGCGCCCGGCTCGCTCCAGGCCGTCTTCGGTGTCGAGCCGAGCACGATCGCTGGGGGCCGGGGGCTCGCCCGATCTCGACGGCGACGGCGTGTACGACCTCGGCGACGGCACCGTCCTGAACCGTCCGAGCCGCTCGTCGAGCAGAACGGGAACCTGCTCTACGAGCCCGAGCTCGGCGAGCAGTTCGAGGACACGGGGCTCGACGGCGTCCCGGGCACGGGCGACTTCGGCGAGGGCAACGGCGCCTTCGATCTGGACCCGGACCGCGCCACCTGGCTCGAGGAGGACCCCACGCGCCGCATCGCCACGCTTCCGGCGTCCGAGATCGCGCGGCAGCGCATCTACATGGACGTCGGCACGGAGGACGAGTTCGGCTTCGCCCGTCACTACACGAACTTGACCGAGATCCTGCGCGGCAAGGGGCTCTCGGTCGAGGTGCAGGAAGGTTTCGCCGGAGACTGCTTCGACCTGCCGAAGCCGGAGGCGCCGCTCTACCTGCTTCGCTACCCCGGCGGCCACGTCGGCATCCCCGACTCGGACTCGATCGTCGAGGACTTGCTCGATGGCGACGTCTGCGGCGCGGTCGGAATCTACCAGCGCCTGGTGAGCTTCCTTGGCTACCTCGACGCGAGCTTCCCGGACGGTAACTACGGCGTCGGGGAGATCGACATTGACATCGATATCGACGACTTCGCGACTTCAATTTCCACGACCTCGACGTGCGCGGCGAGATGGTCGCACGCGACGTCCCGGCGCCGACCCTCCAGCTCCAGCCGGAGGACCCCGTGCCGACGCAGCGCGTGATCGGCTACCTGCCGCCCGAGTTCGAGCGGAGCGACGGCTCGTTCCCGATCGTCTACTTCCTCGGCGGCTACGGGCAGTCGCCGGAGGACTACGAGCCGGCGGCCGAGCTGTTCGACGTCCTGATCGTCACGCGACAGCTACAGAACATGTTCTTTGCGTTCCTGCCCGGAGCGGGCGGCCAGAAGGGCTCGTTCTACGTCAATCACCGGATCCCCGAGACGGCGGTGCCGGAGGCAATCGGTCCGACCTCGGGTCGCTACGGGGACGTAATCCTCGCGGACCTGATCCCGTACGTCGAGAACGAGATCGCACGCGGCCGGATCCGCCGCTGAGCGCGGACGTTCTTACACGCGCGGCAGGTACGATCTACGCGCCCCGACGACCGAGCGACGCCAGTCCGTGCGCGTTTCGTGATGAGCCGGGGCCGTGCCCGTGGCACCGCCCTTGCACCGGTCTCCCTCACCCCATGGCGAGCCGCCGCGGGACAAGGAGGCAACCATGCTGAGCTGGGCCGTTACATTCTTCGTCATCGCGCTGATCGCCGCCGTGCTCGGATTCCGCGGCGTCGCGGGCCTGTCGGCGGAGATCGGCTACGTCCTCGTCGTCGTCGCCCTCATCTTCCTCGTCATCGCCTTCTTCACCGGAAGGTCGCCGGGCCCAACGCCATAGGGCCACGCGTCAAACGTACGAAAGAGGTGCACGGGTGAAGCAGCACGACGAAGGCACGCGGGACGAGATCAACAAGGAAGGCGCACGCCGCTACGCCGAGGGCGTCCGCGAAAACGCGCGCGGCGGGAAGAGCCGCGCGCAGGCACGCGAAGCGGCCCGGGCGCTCGACGGCCCCGAGGGCGACGAGCTGCGCCGCGCCGAGCGCGCCGCGAAGGCGGCGAAGCAGCAACCCCGGCGCTGAGGGCCGGCGGCCGTTCCGTCTACTTGACGCTCACCACCTCGACGTCGCCCTCCTTGCGGACGACGTTCGCGGCCACGTCCCCGCCGTGCCGGCGGAACGTGATGTCGAGCGACGCGTCCCCGACGCGCAGGTTCCGGACCTGCACCGTGCGCAGCGCGGCGGGGAGGATGGGCCGGCGGAAGACGACGCGCTTGGCCGGGGCGTCGATCGTGATCCCGAGGCAACGAGGCGAGGACCAGGAAGACCGCGCCGGCGGCCCAGGTCTGCGGCTCGCAGGCGACGGGGTAGAGCGTCGGACCCTCCCCGGCGCGGCGCGGGAAGCCGCAGAACAGCTCGGGCAGCCGGTGCAGCGTGAAGCAGCGGCTCGCCTCGAACAGGCCCGTGAGCACGCGAACGGCCTCGTGCCGGCGCTGGTAGGCGGCGAGGCCGGCCGCGATCAGCGCGTTGTCGTGCGGCCACACCGACCCGTTGTGGTACGACATCGGGTTGTACCGCCGCTCGGCGGCGGCGAGCGTTCGGATCCCCCAGCCGGAGAACGACGCCTCGTTGAGCAGGGTCGCCGCGACGCGCTCCGCCCGCGCGGGATCCGCGATGCCCGCGAAGAGACAGTGGCCGGCGTTCGAGCTCACGACCCGGCACGGGCGCTTGTCGCCGTCGAGCGCGAGGGCGTAGGTCGAGAGATCCTCGCACCAGTACGCGGCCTCGAAGCGGTCGCGCAGCGTCTCGGCCTCCTCGCGCAGCCGGCGCGCTTCGGCGGCGTAGCCGAGCACCTCGGCGAGCATGCTGGCACCGAGCTTCGCTGCGTAGGTGTAGGCCTGGATCTCGCACAGCGCGATCGGTCCCTGGGCGAGGCTTCCGTCCGCGTGCGACACCGAGTCGTTCGAGTCCTTCCAGCCCTGCTGGCGCAGACCGGAAGGCGTCTTCGCCGAGTACTCGACGAAGCCGTCGCCGTCGGCGTCGCCCCACTCGTCGATCCAGGCGAGCGCCCGCACGACGTTCGGCCAGAGCCGCTCGATGGTCGCGGTGTCCGCGGTGCGGCGCCAGTAGGCGCTCGCCAGCATGACGAAGAGCGGGGTCGCGTCGGCGCTGCCGTAGTAGCGGCCGAACGGGATCTCGCCGAGGTTCGCTATCTCGCCGCCGCGCGCCTCGTGCAGGATCTTGCCCGGCTCCGCATCTCGCTCGGGCACCCGCTCCGTCGCCTGGGTGTCGGCGAGGAAGCTCAGCACGCCGCGGGCGAGCTCGGGGTCGACCCAGAGGGTCTCGAGCGCGGTGACGATCCCGTCGCGTCCGAAGGGGCAGCAGAACCACGGCACCCCGGCGTAGGGGAAGAGCCCGCTCGGCGTCTCCGTGGTCATCATGGCGAGGTCGGCGCTCGAGCGCGCGACCCAGAGGTTGAACTCCTCGTTGCTGGTTTGAACGGTGCAGCCGCGGCTCGCGTGATGCTCGAGCGCCTCGCGCGTCGCGCGGGCCGCCTCGGCGAACCGCCGACGCGGCGGAGCGCCGTTGTTGAGCTCGCCGACCTCGCAGGCGATCGCGACGTGGACGGTGCTCGGCTTGAGCGGCTCGAGGTCGAGCCGGTGGACCGCGTGCGTGCCGTCGAGGATCACGGGCGGCGGATCGAAGCTGATGCGGGTGCGGCGGTGGACGCCGTCGAGGCCCACGTAGGCGAGCAGGAGATCCCCCTCGGGGGTGACCACCGGCGGCCGCTGCACGCCGCGAGCTGCGCGCCGGGTGCCGCGAATCTCGAAGATGTCCGCGAAGTCGGCGCCGAACTCGAAGGCGAGCTGCAGCGAGACGGGCTCGCTGTGGTAGCTCTGGACCTGCACCTCCTGGTGCAGCGTCCTGTCCCAGAGCAGCAGCGTGCGCAGCAGGTGCACCGAGTCGCGCTCGAAGTCGTGCCCGGCGTGCGAGACGTCCGGGTTCGTGAGGTTGGCGACGAACTGGGAGTTGTCGCTCCGCATGGTGGAGCTCAGCAGCATCAGCCGCACGCCCTCGATCTGCATCTCCATGCGGGAGAGGTGGCGCGTGCCGTCGTGGAAGAGGCCGTGGCTGCCGAGGCCCAGGGTGCGGACGTCGCCCTGCCGGTCGACGATCAGGAAGGCGTCGTTCCGCTTGAGGACCCGGGTGCGGTCCGGCTCGAGGGCTGCCGTCGCAAGGATGTAGAACTGGTCGTGGACCTCGATGATGTCGCT
>FWPU01002233.1_pt1 | contig 54709 bp, 54 predicted proteins | sample 2228361 | NCBI WGS metagenome assembly FWPU01 (sample SAMEA103939777, study PRJEB20133) | metagenome | reverse complement strand
AGCTGAGGGAGTTGCTCTTGTAAAACCTTTGGACTCTTTCAGAGGGTCCGCAAGTCCATACTTGCCGCCCTTCTTGCCTCGGTTAAAGGCACCAAGGAATCGGTCGAGCAGCACCAAATCGCGCAAAACGAAGGAAGCACATCTTGAGACGACAGGAAACCGGTAAATGGTTCCACGCCAGCAGGGGCGCTCGGACTCATCGACCGCATATCCGGCGAAGACGTCTTCGTGGACTTCTCCGCGATTCAGAAAGACGGGTACAAGTCGCCGACTGATGGCCAAGCCGTGGAGCGCGAATTAATCAGAGAACCGAAGAATCTGCAAGCAGCAAACGTCACCAGCCTGTAGTCCAGCGGGGTGGTCCGCGCAAGCGACCCGCCCCTCATTTTTTCTACCAGGCCGCGCCCTCGAGCGGAGAACCGAGTGAAAGCACTCCCGCAAGGTCACTACAGCAAACATTTCCTATGCGGCTGCGCCGTCAACACCCAGTCGGATGCGGAGCGAAGCATAAGTGAATTCCACGCAATGCCTGCCGGTCGGCAAGCTATGCAGGCAGTGAACAATAGACTTCTTGGAAAGGGTGGCGCGCCCTAGGCGACGATTTCAGAACTCTCTGCCTTGGCCGACTACAGGCTGCCGAACCGGTTTCGTGGGTGGCTAGGGTTTGAGAACGAGAACTGGTTTGCGAAGGAGCGCCAGATCGCTGGACCATCCAGACCAAAGGAGTGCCATCCCGGCAATGGAAACTGGCTTTTTGCAGGTAACAGCATTGGCCTCTCGTGGGTCCGGCAGAGCAGCAACGAAAGTCTGCACCGCCTTTCGCGCATCGCCGACATGAGTGCCGGTTTTGGCGGACCCCGTGATGAAAGCCTCCCAAAGAAACAGCTTGAATCGGCCACTCTGGAATTTGCCCCAACAGACTGTTGCCCGTTTGTTACGGTCGAGGCTACCCTTCAGGCGACCTAGCAGCCAGCAAAGTTGTTGCATCCCCACCATAGCGGCATTCGGGCCCGCCCCAGCAGACCAGGGCTTTCCCTTCTCCCCTTGTCGCTGCATGCCAAGTCCCATCTCTGTCCCCGGACAGGGAATCGACAGCGGACATTCAAAACCCAAGGAAATACGGTAGCCGTCTCGTCCCATCCGAACCATTGCCTTTGCAAGTCCCCCGGTCGAATTGCCACACTGATCGCCTGGCGCACCGGCCCACCCGAACTTCTTCCTGGAACCAACGTCTGCTGCAAATATAGCGACTCTCTCGGCGTTCGCACTAACGGGCATAAGACCCTCACCATTCGCTTTAAGCTAGAGCGACTTCTCGGTCCAAATCCGGCTTCTTTTCGGCGTGCAGCTTGAGGGTGACGCCGCAGGCGGCGGCAATCCGTTCGAGCATGGAAAGCGAATGACCGGTGTATTCCGCATCTTCCAGTCGAGCAATAACGGACTGCGTGGTGCCAATGCGTTTGGCAAGCTCCACCTGTGTCAATCCCGCACCGTCGCGCATCTCACGAACGAGCATGGCCAGGTCAATCTGGTGCAGGGTGCGGGCAAAGGTTTTTCTGTAGGTGGCGCTTCGGCGCGAGTGCTCCCTGACGAATTTGGCATGTCTATCGGTCTTCATAGCCCCGTCTCCTCCTGAATCGCGTCCCGCTCCTTCTCTGAAGCAGGATAGCGATTCCTGTACTTCAACCACAGCTTCCTGAGCCGCTCAGCTCGTGCAATCTCGGCGGGTGGCGTTTCCTGATTCTTCTTCTGAAAGACGGAAACAATCACAATGAGCATTCCGGGCTGGTAGAAGAACAGGATGCGAAAAATCCGGTCGAATTGCTTCACGCGGAGTTCGAATATGTCCCGTGTCAACTTTTTCACGAACTTCCCTTCCATCCGATTGCCATAAACGCGCAACCGCTCGATGAACGCATCCACTCGGGCAGCCGCCTTATCATCAAGTGAATCAATGAAATCCCTTGCCGGTATCCGGCCATTGGGTAGCTCAACATACTCAATCGCGAAACCGTTCACTGAGCATCTTCCAGGCATCACACTATAGCAATATTGCTATAGGAAGTCAAGGCCAATCGAAGGCTCAACTCCCCACAGTCATGAAAGGCAAGTTCGAAACGAAGGATAGGGTATTGGCAGAATTCGTTGGAAAAAAAACCGCAAGGAAGTGGCGCGCCCGGAGGGATTCGAACCCCCGGCCTTCTGGTTCGTAGCCAGACGCTCTATCCAGCTGAGCTACGGGCGCACCGGTTAAACGCAGTGTAGCACATCCCCAGCGATGCTGTGAATTCACGCGAACCCAACCGAGCATTTCAGCGGGAAGAAGTAGAAGCGACCGGCGTGAGCGGCGTGACGGGTTTTTCGAGTGCGGCGTCGAGCTGGGCGTCCACACCGAGGACGAAATCGCCGCGGCGGCGCCCGCGCACGCTGAACTCGAGTCGCGCCGAGCCATCCGCGCCGATGTTGGTGCGGTCCACGCGAAACGTCACCGTATTTCTATTGGCTCGGCCACCGGGAGTCTTCGTCCGGAGATCACTGATAATCGCCGGCGTGTGGTTCGTGAATGTTATCACCAGCACCGGCCGGCCAGCAGTGTGCTGCGGAAGCGGCTCCAGACCGGCCAGCGCCGTAGCGATTGTCGCCGTCTGCCCGCGATGGATGGAAGGCGGATTCGGCAACTGATAAGCGATGTCCACAATGTTTATCTTGCCCCGTGCGACAGGGCGGCCACTGATCAGCAAGACGGCATCGTGTTCGCCGGCCAGGGCAGCCGGCGCCAAGAATCCTGCCCCGCACGGCCCGGCCCAAAGCAGTATCGCTGGCAGGCCGCCGACGCGCAACTCAACTGACAGCGCAGCGCCCAGCGGTCCCAGCACGTAGAACACGTTTCCGCGAATATTCGCCCGCGGCGCGCGCCAGCCTTCACCTGCGATAGCGACCTCTTCGAGCGGCGGCCAGATTTTCACCGGCACCGGCGCTCCGCCGCCCAGCGGAGTAAACGTCGCTGCGATCGCGCCAGCTGGCAATCCTGCGGACAGAAGTGCGCGGCCTCCTTCGACCCAGACACGGCCCGTGCCGAGTTGCAGCCAGCCGGAAATCAACTCGCCTTCCACCGGCACCTGCACAGGTTTTCCTTCCTGCTGCTTCTGCTGCCACGCACGAACGAGCAGAGCGAATGCTTCGCCGCAACCTGCCGGCGGCGCACTAACCTCTGCACGGGACCATGCCATCGCTGGCACCGGGATGTCAGTCTCCTCGAGGGCGGCGTTGACTTCTTCCGGCGTGGCCTGGCGCGGCGGCTCGGGCGGTTGCCCCCGGCGGACGCGCGTCACCTGCCCGGCGCGGACCGTTTGGCCGCCGGATACGCCGGGGTCGGAGTTGCGCACGCGCACTGTGCCATCAAGGCACAGCACCTCCACATAATCCGCAAAAATGCGAATCACAAAGAACGTCCCGATCACGCCAGCGGTGGCGACCGGCGTGCGGACCTCGAACTTGCTGTCCGGCTGGGCCATCTTGACGACGTTGGCGCGAATGCGGCCGTAGGAGAGCTCGAGCTCGCTCCGCTGACCCTGCGGGTCGTGCCGCAGAATTCGCAGCTCAGATTCCGAGCCGATGTTCAGCACCGATCCGTCGAGCAACCCGATGCGCGCACGACCACGACGGTCGGTGCGGACGCGGTCCTCCCAGAACACCGGTGCGCGCCGTTCGGCGGGAACCGGTTCGGCAGTACCGCGCAGAATCTGGCCGGTGGGGACGACGGCGCGGACTTCTCCGGCACGCTCTGCGGCATCCTGCGGGTATGCGGGAACCGCAAGCAGCGCAATCGCAGCCGCGCCGAGTGCGGCAGTGCACACCGTCCGGAGAAGCTGCATAGGAGTGGCCAATCGATTCGAACGGTTCAGTCGCGCCTGGTGCCTCGCCCACATTGTATCGGCCCGCCGGGCAGACACAAAAGCGTTGTTTGACGGCCGTGGCGCGTGTCGGGCAATGCTTTCGATAGCGGATTGCAGAGACGCTGAAAACGCAGAAAGACCGGCAGTGCGAACGCGCATTGACATGGCGTGGCAGCGGCAGGTAAGTTGCGCGGTCTGCGCATCTCTCATGAATTCGAACTTTGATCATTCTCGAGGAGACTCCATGAAAGCTGGCCGGACTGCCTTTCAGGCTGGAGCTTTAGTCAGTCTTACATTTCTGCTGGCGATGATGCCGCAGTCGGTATTGAAGTCTTCCGCGTTGCCACAGGGAGCCAGGCCTGCCACCGCAACCTTGTCCGAAGTGCGGGCCGAGATATTGTGGGACCGCTACGGTGTGCCGCACATCTTCGCCGAAGATGCCGAATCCCTGTTTTACGCCTTCGGCTGGGCACAGATGGAAGCCCACGGCGATTTGATTCTGCGACTGTTCGGGCAGGCGCGGGGGCGCGGCGCGGAATACTGGGGCGAGGAGTATCTGGAAGAGGACCGCTGGACGTGGCGCATGGGCGTCCCCGGCCGCGGCAAAAAATGGTACCAGGCGCAAGCGCCGGAATTCCGCCGCTACCTGGATTCGTTCGTAGCCGGAATGAACGCCTACGCGCGCACCCACGCGGAAAACGTGGCCGCGGAGATGCGCATGGTGCTGCCGGTCGAGCCGGCGGACGTGCTGGCCGCAATGCAGCGCGCGATTCACTTTTCCTTTTTCGGCAGCCGCGATGAAATCATGACACAGGCCGAGCGCTGGCGACCGCGCGCCAACGGAGCCGGGTCGAACGCGTGGGCGGTGGCACCAAAGCGCTCGGCCAGCGGCAACGCGCTGCTGCTGGCGAATCCGCACTTGCCATGGTCGGGTTATTTCACCTGGTTCGAAGCGCATCTGAACGCGCCTGGCGTGAACGCCTACGGCGCCACGCTGATCGGGCAGCCGATTCTGGGCATCGCTTTCAACGAGCAACTTGGGTGGACGCACACGGTGAACACGATTGACATCCTGGATTTGTACGAACTCAGGCTCGCGCCCGGCGAGCAGGACACTGCTGCCTACTTGTGGGACGGCAAACCGCGGGCGTTCGAAGTGGAAACTATCACACTGAAGGTGAAACTCGCCGGCGGAAAATTTCGCGAGGAAAAGTTTGCCGTGAAGCGGTCTGTACACGGCCCGGTGGTGGCAGAGAAAGACGCTAAGGCACTGGCCATGCGCATCTCCGGGCTCGACGCGCCGAATACGGGGCAGCAGTACTGGGAGATGATCCGCGCGCGCAATCTGCACGAATTCGAGCGTGCTGTGGCGCAGCTGCAGATGCCGATGTTTACGGTGATGTACGCCGACCGCGAAGGTCACATCCTGCACCTGTTCGGTGGCCGCGTGCCGGTGCGTCCGGCGGGCAAATGGGGCTGGTCGGGCGTCGTCCCCGGCGACATGTCGGCGACGCTGTGGACGCGCGTCCATGGCTATCACGAACTGCCGCGCATCCTGAACCCTGCAAGCGGCTGGCTGCAGAATGCCAACGACCCGCCGTGGACGACCACGTTTCCACCTGCGATTGGCGCGGCGAAATTCCCCGAGTACATGGCCCCGCGGTTCATGCACTTCCGCGCGCAGCGCTCGGCGCGCCTGCTGGCCGAGGACGAGAAGATTTCCTTCGAGGAGTTTGTTGCCTACAAGCATTCCACGCGCATGGAGCTGGCCGACCGCATCCTAGACGACCTGTTCGCCGCCGTTGAGCAGCACGGCAGCGAGTCCACGAAACGTGCGACAGGAGTTTTGCACCGTTGGGACCGCTCAACCGATGCAGACAGCCGCGGTGCGGTGCTTTTCGTCAACTTCTGGCGCGAGCTGAACCGGCGCAGCCGCGGGCGCGTGTTTGCCAATGGGTGGAAGGAGGATGCGCCGCGGACGACTCCGGACGGCCTCGCCGACCCGCGCGCAGCGGTAGAGGCTCTGGAGGCAGCGGCGGACGCCGTGCAAAAAGATTATGGCGGGCTCGAGGTCGCCTGGGGCGACGTCTATCGCCTGCGGCGCGGCGGGCTCGATTTGCCGGCGAACGGAGCTTCCGGCGAGTACGGTGTGTTCCGGGTGACCGGCTATGGCCGCGATGATGACGGAAAGTTTGTCGCTGGCGGGGGCGACAGCTTCGTGGCCGCTGTCGAATTTTCAAACCCGCCGCGCGCGCAGGTGCTAATCGGGTACGGCAACTGGTCGCAGCCCGGTTCGCGGCACCGCACCGATCAACTCGAACTATACGCACAAAAAAAATTGCGGCCAGTCTGGTTCACCCGCGCCCAAGTGGAGCAGAATCTTTCCGCACGAGAGAAATTCTAAATCCCTCATCCGGAGCAGGACTTTCCGGCCTCGAGGTCAAGACACGGGGAGAGGATGTGGGAGAGCAGGGCGGCGCAGGCGGCGGCGCTGAGCAGCAGCAGCGCGCCGTCGGACCATTCGCCGAGGCAGAGCTTCCCTACCCCGAACAGCGCGGCGTAAACCATCGCGCAGCCGAGCAGCCAGGCAAGCAGATTGCGGCCGAGGTCGCGGGTGGGCGGGATATCCGAGGCCTGGGAGGCGATAGTGCGCCAGCCGCGGACATCGGGCCGCACCTTGCGGTAGAAATGCAGGAGCACATTCTGCGGCTCGGGCCCGGTCAGGAAGGTCACTGCCAGCCAGACGACTGTCGTCACCGCCACCGTTGCCAGCACGTTTTTGGCGAACAGCAGCGGCCCCGCACCTTCAAAAGGCGAGGCGAACTTCAGCACCACCGCGATCACCAGCGCCGTGGCCATGGCCGAGATTTCGCTCCAGGCATTGATGCGCCACCAATACCAGCGCAGCAGGTAAACGGCTCCGGTGCCGGCGCCGATTTCCAGCACAAACTGCCAGCCGGCGCCGACCGAAGCGAGCGTCGCAGCCACAAAGCCGGTGACAACCACCAGCAGCACAGTGACCAGGCGCGAGAAGTTCACGTAGTGCGCTTCGCTCGCGTCGCGGCGCAGGAAGCGGCGGTAGAAGTCCGAGACGATGTACGAGCTGCCCCAGTTGAGGTGCGTCGAAATCGTCGAGCAGAACGCAGCCACGAAGCCGGCAATCAGCAACCCACGCGCGGCGGCGGGCAGGTGGTCCATGGCGGCGCGCATGTAGGCGGCTTCGGCTTCCGCGCGGGTAAGGCCGGGATAGAGCACGACGGTGGCTAGCCCAGTCAGAATCCACGGCCAGGGGCGCAGCGCGTAATGGGCCACGTTGAACCAGAGCACACTGAGCAAGCCGTGGCGCTCGTCGCGCGTGGAGAAGATGCGCTGCGCGATGTACCCTCCGCCGCCCGGCTCGGCGCCCGGGTACCACGCCGCCCACCACTGCACGGCGATGTGCATCAGGAAGGTGAGAGCGGGCAGCGTCCACAGCATCGCAGTCGTCAGGCCGTGGGAAAAGTCCGGGAAGAACGCTGCGACGTGGCCTGCCTCGGTTCCCTGCACCGAGCGCAACTCGGCAAGCCGCGCAAGCAGCGTGCTCATGCCGCCGGCGGCGTCCACCGCAGCCCAGGCCACGGCAACAATAATGACCATCATCAGGACGAACTGCGCCAAGTCGGTCCACAACACGCCCCACAGTCCGCCGAGCGAGACATAGATGCCGGTGAACGGTATCAGGAAGAAGATGCAGATGGCCAACGCCTGCGCTTCGCTCACGCCTAGCGCGACTACCAGGATGCTCGTCATGGCTTTGGTGACCCAGCCGAGAATCAGGCAGTTCATCAGCAGGCCCAGATAGAGTGCGCGAAAGCCGCGCAGAAAAGCTGCCGGGCGGCCGGCATAGCGCATCTCGGCGAATTCGACGTCGGTCAGCAGCCCAGAACGGCGCCAGAGCCGCGCAAACAGGAAGACGGTCATCATCCCCGAGGGCAGAAAACTCCACCAGAGCCAGTTGCCGGCGACGCCCTGCGTGTACACGGTGCCGTTGACCCACAGCGGCGTGTCTGCGGCGAAGGTAGTGGCAACCATCGAGGTGCCCGCAAGCCACCAGGCCGCGCGGCGGCCACCGGCGAAGTAGTCTTCGGTGGAGCCGCTCGAGCGCCGCCGAAACCACACGCCCAGCAGGAGCACGCCGCCCAAATAGGTCGCAATCACCAGCCAGTCGAGAATTGAGAGGTTCATCGTTCGTGGGAGACGCACTTCGCCCCGCGCTGCGGGCCGTGCGACGCGCATAGTCTGTTCGCAGCAGCGGGAGGAGTCAAAGATATTTAGAACGCGGTGTGTGGACACAGGCAAGCTGCCGGTGCCGGGGAAAAGTATAGACCCCGGGTCCGTGGGGATGGCGGACCCGGGTGTCAGGGGGCTGTCAGGGGCGGGCCGAAGGGACTCGCTTTGAGGTTAGCGCGCTCCGTTTGAAGCGATCCGGCAGAGCAGGTGCAATTCCTGATAGGTGAACACGCGCTGCTTGCCAGCGCCGTTGCGCGCCAGATGGCCGAGCCGTGCCTGGCGCGAGAGTTTCCGCAGGCGAACCAGCGAAAGACCGGTCAGCACGGCGGCGCGGCGCTCGTCAACGAAGGATTGCGTTTCGGGGCTGGTGAAACTCTTCATGGTCTCCTACGGATTCACGCACGAGAGGTTGTCTTCTTCGATGGCCAAAATCATGTTTTTGAAAATATCCACGTCCCAGCTCTGGTCCAGCCGGAAACGGATCGCGTTGCTGGATTCACCCACGATGATGCCGCGGAGCGAGACACGCAGGTCGCCGGTGGCCACCTGCAGAATTACGGCCTGGTTCAACCACGGTGCGTAGGCGTTGGACATGATTTGAGTTCTCCCTCAGCGTCATTGTGAAACAGAAACGATTCTGGCGGGTGGACGCGTCACTCTCAATGGTACAAAGGCCTAAAAAACGTAGTCCTATGGTACTGGGAACTACCCTGCAATACTCACTCGCAGCGCGCGAATGCCGCAACTTCCGGATTACAGTGTGGGGCACTTAACCCTCGTGAAGGGCAGCCTTGTGAGGTGGCGGGGAGCCGGGGCAGGCCCTCCGGTTTTAGTTGAGGGGTTTTGCGAGCCACTGATAGAATCATGTCGTGTAATTTTCATCTTAGCGACCGCCCGGTCCGTTCGGGCGAGCGCACCAGCGAACTACCCGAAAACGAAGACGACCGCGCACCGAACCGACGAAGCAGGTCTGCAGAATATCGAGTTCGAGGAGGTCATCAATGGCGGATTTCTATCAGACCGGGGTCGTGGCTACCCTGCATCGCCTGGGCGCCCACCGCCCGGAGGTGCTGGAACAGCAACTGGAGCGCTACGCCGAACAGCAGCCGATCGCGCTGGTGCTGCCGGCGCTGTTCAGCGAATTCGAAAAGCCGGCCATGGAGGGCATCCTGCGGGAGCTGGCGCAGGTGCGCTACGTCCGGCAATTTGTGGTGACCATGGGGCAGACTACGCCAGAACAGTTCCGCGAGGCGCAGCGGCGCCTGTCCGTGCTGCCCGGGGACCTGCGCGTGGTGTGGAACGACGGCCCGCGCATCCAAGCGCTGTACAAGACGCTGGAAGAAAACGGCCTCATCGTGGGTCCGGACGGCAAGGGCCGCTCGTGCTGGATGGGCTACGGCTACGTGCTGGCCAGCCGGCAGGCGGAAGTGATTGCACTGCACGACTGCGACATCCTCAACTACTCGCGCGATTTGCTCACCCGGCTGTGCTTTCCCGTGGTAAACCCGAACATAAACTTTGAATTCTGCAAAGGCTTCTACGCGCGCGTCAGCGACCGCATGCACGGCCGGGTGACACGGCTGTTCATCACGCCAGTGCTGCGCGCCATGCAGCAATTGTTCGGCTATCTGCCTCTACTGGTGTATCTGGACAGCTTCCGCTACCCGCTGGCCGGCGAATTTGCCATGAAGGCCGACCTGGCGCGCGTCAATCGCATCCCTTCGGACTGGGGCCTTGAAGTCGGCGTCCTGGCGGAGATTTACCGCAATTGCTCGGTGAAGCGCGTCTGCCAGGTGGATATCGCCGACAACTACGAGCACAAGCACCAGGAGCTGTCACAAGGCGATCCCACGAAGGGCCTGATGAAGATGGCCGTGGACATCGCCAAGGCGCTTTTCCGCATGCTGGCCGCCGAGGGCGTGACGATTGACGCCGGAATTATGCAGACGCTGCTTTCCGCCTACGTGCGCACCGCCGAAGACACCATCACTCGCTACCACGCCGACGCCATGATTAACAACTTGATCTTCGACCGCCACGAAGAAGAGACCGCCGTGGAAACCTTCGCGCAGGCCATCAAGCATGCGGCGTCAGAATTCTTTGCGGATCCGCTGGGCTCGCCGCTGATTCCGAACTGGAACCGCATCAGCTCGGCACTGCCCGGGTTCCTGGGAGCGCTGCGGGAAGCGGTGGAAGCCGACAACGCGGAATTTGTCGCCGCGCGCAAAGGCGAGCGCGTCGCCGCCAGTTGAGCGCGAAGGGTAACCGAGGGAATCCTCTGGAAAGGTGCACGTGGAAAACTTTCTTTCGGCAGAGCTGCTGAAACGGCTTGAAGAAATCGGGGACGCCGACATCGTGGTTGGTATCCCCAGCTACAACAACGCGCGCACCATCGGCCATGTGGTGCGAGCCTGCTCGGCCGGGCTGGCCAAGTATTTCCCCAACCGCAAGTCCGTCCTGATCAATTCCGACGGCGGCTCGAAAGACGGCACGCCGGAAGTGGTGCTGAAGGCGGAGCTCGAGACTGAGTCGCTGCTGCTGGTCGCCTCGCACAAGGTCAATCCAATCCAGCGCATCAGCACGGCGTACCACGGCGTGCCGGGCAAGGGCAGCGCCTTTCGCGCGATCTTTGCGGTAGCCAAGCGGCTAAACGCAAAAGCCTGCGTGGTGGTAGACTCCGACCTGCGCAGCATCGCGCCGCACTGGATTGACCTGCTGGCCAGCCCGGTGCTGGAGCGCGAATTCGATTTCATCGCGCCCTACTACCTTCGGCACAAGTACGACGGCACCATCACCAACGGCATCATCTACCCGATGACCCGAGCGTTATTCGGCAAGCGCGTGCGGCAGCCCATCGGAGGCGACTTCGGGTTTTCCGGGCGGCTGGCAGCGCGCTACCTGGAAAAGGACGTCTGGGAATCCGACGTTGCGCGCTTCGGGATTGACATCTGGATGACGCTGACGGCGATTGCCGAAGGATTTCGCATCGGCCAGTCTTACCTGGGCGCGAAGCTCCACGACGCCAAAGACCCCGGAGCCGACCTGACCAGTATGTTCCGCCAGGTGGTTGGCTCAATTTTCGGGCTGATGGAAACCTACGAACACGTCTGGAAGAGCGTCCAAGGCTCGGAACCGGTGCCCATGTTCGGCTTTCCGTTCGACGTGGGCGTGGACCCCATCAGCGTAAATGTCGAACGGATGATCAGGGCCTACTGCCAGGGCGTGAAGGACCTGCAGGAGATTTACGAGATGGTCTTACAGAAGCAGACCCGGGAGGGTCTGGCCCGCTGTGCCTGCCTCAGCCCGGCGGAGTTTCGCCTGCCCGATGAGTTGTGGGTGCACGTCATTTACGAGTTTGCGGCGGCGTACCGCGGGCGCCGGATTGACCGGCAGCACCTGATGGAATCGCTGGTGCCGCTCTACCTGGGGCGCACGGCGTCATTCGTCATCGAAGTGCGTGACTCCGATGCCGCCCAGGTAGAGGAACGCATCGAGCAGTTGTGCGCCGTCTTCGAAGCGCAGAAGCCTTATCTGATGGAACGCTGGGGCGTGGAAGCAGGAAAGGAGATCAGCCATGCAAAACCTGCTTGAGAAAGCATTCGTCGAACCGTTTCAGCGACTGGCGGAGCAACTGGCCACGGTGGTGCCGGCGCTCATCACGCTGGTGGTGATCATCGTGGTAGGCGGGGCGCTGGCCTATGCCGTGCGCGTGGTTGTGCTGCGCCTGCTCCAGGGGGTGAAGTTCGACAAGTTCATCGAAGAATCAGGCATGGCGGGAACGATCAGTCGCGCGCGCATCTTTCGCTCTCCGAGTGATTTCGGCGCGCGGCTGGTGCAGGGCGTGGTGTGGGTGTTTGTAATTCTGTTTGCCCTGGTGGCCATGCCGTCGGAAATGACGCAGAGCCTGGTGGCCCGCTTCGTAAACTACATTCCGGACCTGCTGGCCGCCGCGCTGGTGCTGCTGCTGGGCACGATGATCAGTAAATTTTTGGCGCGGAGCACGCTGCTGGCGGCGGTGAACGCGCAGTGGCCGGGTGCGCGGCTGATTGCCGGTTCGGTGCGCGTGATGGTGATGCTGCTGGCGGTGGTGATTGCGCTCGAACAGCTTCGCATCGGCCGGTCCGCGCTGCTGCTGACCTTTGCCATCCTGTTCGCCGGCATCGTGCTGGCAGCGGCAATAGCCTTCGGCTACGGCGCGCGCGAAATCGCCCGCGACTGGCTCCACGCCAAGCTGAAGGCCAAGGAAGGCGAAGACGAAGAAGTCTTCCGGCACCTCTAGAATCGTGCTGCCTGCTGACGTCGTCATCTTCACCGACCTCGACGGCACCCTGCTGGACGCCCAAAACTATTCCTGGTCGCCCGCCGAAGCAGCCCTCGCCGAAGTCGCACGGCGGCGCATTCCCTTGGTGTTCTGCACCAGCAAGACCCGCGCCGAAGTTGAATTCCTGCGGCGTCAGATGGACAATGCCGACCCGTTCATTACAGAAAACGGCGGCGGCATCTTCATTCCGCAGGGATATTTCCCCCAGCACCTCGGCGGCTCCCAGCGCGCCGGGAAGTACCAGTGCATCGCGCTGGCGCGACCCTACCGGGAAATCATCCGTCACCTCGAAGAAATCGCCGCCGACATCGGTGCAGAAGTCGTTGGCTTCCATCAGATGACCGCGCGCGAAATTGCCCAGAACACGGATTTGCCGCCGCGCGTGGCCGAACTGGCGCGTCAGCGCGATTTCGACGAGCCATTCTTCATCGCCGGAGGCGGCGAAGGCATAGCCGAAAAATTTGTCGCCCTGGCCCGTGAACGAGGCCTGGAAGTTGTCCGCGGCGGACGCTTCTGGCACCTGCACGGTGGCAGCAACAAGGGTAAGGCCGTGCGCAAGTTGCTGGAGCTTTACGGCAGCCCGAGCCGGCTGCGGCGGCGACGCGGGATCCGTTCCATTGCCCTCGGCGACGCACTGAATGACCTGCCCATGCTGGCAACGGTGAATCACGCCGTGCTGATTCCCCGACCCGATGGCAGCTACGACGAAGAGGTTCTTCGCAAGCTTCCTCAAGTCGAACGCGCGCCCGCACCCGGCCCCGAGGGCTGGAATGCCGTGGTGTTGCGACTTCTGGGAGTGAAAGGCACTTGAGGGAGCAGTTGCTGCGGCGCGGCCGTCCCCTGGCTGCCGCTGTTCCTTCCGCGCCGGAATGTGAGATCTCAGATTCAGGACTACAAAGATGTGGACGCAACTTCGCGCATGCTGCCGGGTTCAACACAGTAGCGAGTGGAATTGAGGGGGGAAGAGGAGAATAGCGATGCGTAGGATCTTCCTATTAACGGCGGGGGGGCTCGCTCTGGCGATGCTCCCGATCATGATTTCCGCACAATCACCGGCGCAGGCACCGCTACAGCCGGAGCAGGAATTGCTCGGGCCTCCCATGTTTGACGACTGGCCGGGCATGGGCCAGGGTCTCGGACCGGGAATGCAGCGCGGCCGCGGTTTCCCCTTCGGACGCGGTCACGGCCGCGGCTTCGGCCCGCGGATGGGGCGCGGCTTGAGCCGGGGACTCGGGCAGCACTTGAGCCTGGGATGGGTCGCTCGCGACCCGGCCCTGCGCGAGCGCCTGGGCATCACCGAAGAACAGGCCTCGAAAATACAGTCGGCACAGTCGCGGTTCGTCAAGCAGCAGATTCAGCACCGCGCTGACCTGCGCGTCAAGCGCATGGAGCTGGCGGAGCTGATGCGCGCCGAGAACCCCGACCGTGCAGCCATCGAGAAGAAACTCCGCGAAGTGAATGAGCTCGAACTGCAAGGGAGGCTAGCTGGGGTGGACCACCATCTGGCCATGCGCAACATGCTCACGCCGGAGCAGCGCGAGCAGTTGAAGCAACTCGTGCGCGAGCGCATGCAGCAGCGCTTCCGGGGCCGGCGCGGGCTCGGTCCCGGGCCACAGCGCGGACCCGGTGCGGGGTCTCGCGGGCTGCACCCTCCGCAACCACAACCGCCGCCGGCAGAGTAACCTGCGGGAGAGCGAGTCCCGTAAAAAGCAGAACGGGGAGCCGGGCGGCTCCCCGCGCTGCCACTTTTTCTAAGGCCGTCGCGGTCAGACCCCGCATTGCGGGATGACCGCCGGCGGTGTCGCACCGCGTGGGCGGTGTGATTTCAAGCCCAACTAACTTCTATGCCCGGTGGAGTCATTCCTCCTCCCGAAGCATCTCAATTCCTTTGTACTCCTGCCGGAGCCTTCATGCAAGCGGAATCGGCCGTGCGATGTGGAAAATTTGCGGAATGTTCACTCCCGATTTTGCCGGCCGGCGGGAAAGATGGAATACTCCAGTTCCCTTTTTTTGTGCTTGCTGAACTGAATCCGCACGATAACAAACCGTAGCTCCACATCGGAAACATGGATGGATCGCTGCAACGGGTGACCCTGTTGGGATTGCCGAGGGCTGTCGGCTACTTTGCGAACAGGCCTTCGCGGAGCTGGTCGCGCCCGACGTAGGTCTTCGACGAGCGGAAGCGCTCAAACAGGGTGAGAATTTCCCGGTTCTGGAACACCCGGACTGGGGGCAGAATCGGCGGCGCGCTCAGCACTTCGATCTGGTGGTCATCGAGCACGCGGTAGCGATGAAAGCCTTCGGGCAGCTTGCTGTTGAACACGGCCAGGACGACTCCGCCGGGACTCAACAAGTCGTGAACCTGCTCCACGATGCGATGGGAAACCTCCTCCGGGACATAATCAAAAAGGTCCCAAGCCAGCACCGCCTGGAACGTTCCCCGAGGGTGCGAAAGGTTGGCTTCGATAAAGGCATCGGCCAGCCGATAGTAATCGGGTGGCTCGACTTCTCCGCCGGGCCGGCGCCGCGCCGCCGAGATTCGCCGGCGCTCGTCTTCAGCGAGGAAATCTTTCCAGGTGCGCAGCAGATCGGCCGTGTACACCTTGAAGTTCCGCTCGGTGAAAAAGCTGACGGTGGATTGCCACACCGTGCCGAAGTCCAGAAGCTGGCCGTGCTGAACTTCACCCAGCAGCCATAAGAAATCCTTCAGGCCGTTCGAAGTGCGAATATTTCTTGGCGCCGCAGCGGGGCCGGCGGCGCGGAGCGGCGCGGCAGCAGGTGGATCGGCGTTCACGCGAAGTTTACCCAGCAAACTCATCTCTTAATGAATCGTGCCCTTGGATTCGCCCGGGGTACCGACCGGGGTCTCGCCGGAGCTGCGGGCCGGCTCCGCAACAGGGCGCAGCCGAGAAACCGCGCTCGGCCGCTCGGCGCCCTCCAAAGTCACGTGGCCGCAGACCACGGCACCTTCTTGCACGTGCAGCCGCGCGGCAAAGATGTCTCCATGCACCACGCCTGCGCTGCTGATTTCAACCCGCTGCCGCGCGCGCAGGTTCCCTTCCACCTGGCCTTGCACGATGATCTGGTCGGCTTCCACGTCGGCGAGAATGCGGCCGCGCGGCCCGACCGTCACCTGCGCGCCATCCAGGCGGACCGTACCCCGGACGGTGCCGTCAAGGTAGAGGTCCTCACTGCCGAAGATTTCACCCTTCACGGTGATGCCCGGGCTGAGCAGTGTGGTCGCGCCGCGGGCCGACGCGGCGCGCGCCGGGGAAGGCTCAGCGGAGGCGGTCGCGGGTTTTGCGACCGGCGCCTGCGTCTCCGGCAGTGAAGATGGTTTGTCGTCTTGTCGCCGCCACATGCTTACCCCCGGAAAGGAAGAATCTCGCCCCCTGGAATCACTGCCCGCCAGGAAGCCCGGCCGTGCGGTTGCACTATAGTACAGCAACTTTGCGATGTAAACCGGTTCCAGAGCCGGGGCTTGCAGGGAAAGCTAAGGGGCGGCCAGGGCCTGTTGATGCTCCTCGCGGTTGACTTCCCAGAGGGCGACAGCCATGCCGACCGTCTCGTAGAAAAATGTCTTCACTCCGGCGCGGGTGTGCCACCAGCTTTGCGGGTCGTAGCCGGAGTCGCGCGCGGCGACCACGCGCACTTCCACCGTTGGCTCCATAATTTCCCGGAAGAGGTAGCGTGCGCGGCGGGTATGCGAATTCGAGGTGACCACGAGCACACGCCGCCAGCCATGCTCGCGCGCCAGCCTCCGCAGCGAAAGCGCTTCCTCATAGGTATTCGCGGCGCGGTTTGCATGCCGGACGATGGCTCCGGGCGGGACACCGCGCTCGCTCAGGTCACGCTCCATCAATTCCGCAATGGAAAAATACGGGCGCAGCCAACGGCCGCTAGCCACCACTTTGGGGGCCCAGCCGGCGTGATACAGCCCGGCGGCGCGCGCGGCGCGCTCAGCCAGATAGTTGTCGTCGCCGAGGAGGAAAATCGCGTCCGAGGCCTGCGGCGCCTCGTCCACCACCCAGTAGCCGCCGGCCCAGCGGAGTATTGGCCGGCGGAACAGGTACAGTCCGGCCAGCAGGACGACAATCAGAATCAGCGCAAGCAGCTTGGCGAAGATTCCGCCGCGCTGCCGGGGCCATACGTTCCGCGTTGTGCTAGGTCCGGTTTGTGCGGTGGCATCCAGCATGATGGCCAGCCAGGCTTACATCCTTCCGTGGTCGAGCTGCCGGAGACGCTCGGCAGCCTGCTCGGGAAGCAGCGTGTTGAAATACACCTCCTTGATGCTGTACGACTTGCTGCGCTGCTCGACAATGGGCAGGATTTCGATGTGCCAGTGATAGTCCTCGGCAATGGTCTTCCAATACTCGCTCAGTTCGCCCTTGGACTGGAGCGTGTTCGGAGCGGTGTGCACGACAAGATGGTAGTCATCCGCCACGTGGCTCAGCCGGCGTAAGGTCCGCCCGAGCAGCGCAGCCAGGTCGCGCCGGAGCGCGCCGGGCCGGGGCGTCTCAAACTGGTAGTTATGTTTACGGCCGATAAGCCACACTTCGTAGGGAACGCGTGAAGCGTAAGGACAAAACGCCAGATAATCTCCTTCGGTGTCCACCAGCCGTTTTCCCTGGCGCTCCTCCTGCCGCAGGATGTCGCAGAAGACGCAACGCTCCTTCTCCAGGAAATATTCGCGGGCGGCGCGCAGCTCGTACAGGATGCGCCTGGGCACAAACGTCGTGGCGGTAATTTGCGAATGGGCGTGCGGCCATTCCTCTCCCGCCAGCGGGCCACGGTTTTTGAAAACGGTGACGTATTTGAACCGCGAGTCAAACTTTAAATCCCGGATGCGTTGGGCGTAAGCCTCGAGCACGCGCTCGATGGCTGCGTCGGGCATCTGCGCCATGCGCAGGTTGTGCTCACGGGTTTCAATCAGGATTTCGTGGGCGCCCAGCGTCAGCATGCGGTCGTAGATGCCTTCGGCCTGCCGCGCCGCCTCGCTCTCCACGCGGTACAGAGGGTCAAAGTGCGGAATCACGCGCAGCTGCCAGTCGCCCGTCTCCGGCAGCACCAGCACCGCCTTAGCCAGTGATTCCTGTCCCGGACACAGCGGGCACGGCTCCGCCGGAATCGGCGGGCGTTCCCGGTGACCAACGACGACCCAACTGCGCGTAATAGGATCTTTGCGGAGCTCCATAATCGGTTCTTCGCCGCCCTTGTAGCCGTCTTTGCCCTGCAGGGCAACGCGCCGACTTATAGCGCAGCGAAACAGCGCGCGCAAGCGGGCCCGCGTGCGGCCAGCAACGAATGATAACGCCTCGTCTGCAGAATTCAGTTAGTGGGAGTAGTGTGAAGGGGTCGGGCCCTGTTCGAGGCGGTTACGGTCCCAGATGGCTCCCTCACGCGAGTAGGCGGCCAGCTCGAAGTCCTGCGTCAGCTCGAGCGCGTCGGTGGGGCAGGCATCCTCGCACAGCCCGCAAAACATGCAGCGCGAAAGGTCGTAGGTGAAGGTGGTCAGGACTTTGCGTCGGGTCACGTCATCGCGGTGCCAGCCGACGACAATCAGATTTTCCGGGCAGGCCAGCGCGCACAGGTTGCAGGCGATGCACAGCGTTTCGCCGGTGGCAGGATTCGTGTTCAGGCGAGGCGCACCGCGGTAACGCTCAGCGACCGGCGGGCGTTCGAGCGGATACTGCTCGGTGTAGATGTTCTTGGGGTGCTGGTAACGGAAGGTCAGCACCATGCCCTTGAGCAGGTCCACCAGAAACAGCCGCCGCAGAATCTCTCGCATGCACCTAGTTTGTCTGTCGCGGCAGCGATTGTCAAGGCAACGCTGCGCGTGCCTCGGGCGGCGGAAGCTGCACGCCTACGAGTAAACCGGCAAGAGCGCAACCTGTTTACCGAGACACCTCGCGGGGCGGCAGGGCGCAGACGTAGAGCCCCTCGCTGCCCAGGTCCAGCGCGTGGTAGAAGCGCGCGCGGTAGTTCTCAAAGGCGATGGCCGCGGTCAGCTCGACGAGCTGGTCCTGGTCAAAGAACTTGCGCAGGGCGACGAAGAGCTCTTCGGGCACCTCCACCGGTGTGGCGGTCATGCGCTCAGCGTATTCCAGCGCGAGCCTCTCGCGCTCGTTGAAAAGTGCGCTGTTGCGGAACGTGGCCACGGCCTGAATTTCCTCGTCGCTCAGACCCTTTTGTCTGCCCACGGCAGAGCCGATGTCCACTCAAAACGGACAGCCGATCTGCTGCGCCGCCCGCAGCTGGGCCAGAGAAAGAATGCGCGGCTCGACGCGCCCGGATTTTTCGATGGCCCGCCCGAGAAAGGCCCCGGTCCAGAGAATACCCGGCCGACGGGCCTGAATCTTGTACGGTTCCAGGTCCTTGCCGAACATGCGCCGCAGGATCCAGTAAAACGGTCGCGCGGCCAGCGGCGCTTCGCGCAGCTCAAGTCCTCGAATTCTCCCCATGGTGCCCCTCCCGGCAGAATTTTACCGTGGCGTGTTATGCTGGCGTCAAATGAACGCCGACCTCCAGTTCATGCGATTGGCGCTGGAAGCGGCGCGCGAGGCCGCGCGCGCCGGCGAAGTGCCGGTGGGCGCCGTGGTGGTGCTGGAGGGCCGGGTGATCGCGCGCGCCGGCAATCGCACCATCGCCGACTGCGATCCCACGGCGCACGCGGAGATCGTGGCCCTGCGCGCCGCCGCGCAGGCGGTGGGCAACTACCGCCTGGCCGGCGCGACGCTCTATTCCACCATCGAGCCCTGCGCCATGTGCGCCGGGGCCCTGGTGCAGGCGCGCGTCGCAAGGCTGGTCTATGGGGCCGACGACCTGCGCGCCGGCGCCGTGCGCACGCTGTTTCAGGTGGCCGACCACCCGCAGCTCAACCATCGCGTCGAAGTTACCAGCGGCGTGCTGGCCGAAGAGTGCGCTGCGCTGCTGCAAGGCTTCTTCACCGCGCGCCGCTGAAAATTTGCCACAGAGGCACAGAGCGCACAGAGGTTTTTAGGAGAAGAAAAAGAAGAAGTCGCGCCCGCGCAGCGGTCATAGCGCGGCGGCTTGTCGGCACGGGTGGCCTCTGCTAGGCTTTTCTTGCCGGTACGGGACGGACGTGGTGGGGCACGACATGTCGTGCCCGCGTGTACTTGCTTGACGCGGAGAGGTGTCTGAGCGGTTGAAAGAGCCCGCCTCGAAAGCGGGTAGCCTGGCAAAACCGGGCTCGTGGGTTCGAATCCCACCCTCTCCGCCATTTGCCCGGCGGGTTCCTCGACTCGTTCCGCCGTGCGGAACTCGCTCGGGATTTCGACTGCGGGCTCCCGCTGCACTCACACCTGCAACAGGCACCATTTCGACTCTTAATTCTGGACACAGGACACCTTCGGAACCATGCGACATCCGCCGTTAGCTCTTCTCTACTTTCGCTGAACTGTCGGCGCACATCCGAAGAATCAAATCGCTTACCAGCCGGGTGAACAGGAGCTCCGACGTCGGAGCTACCAGCGGGCAAGATTCTTGCAAAAATCCTTGAACTCCAGGCCAGGCCGCGCAGAACACTATTACTGCCCGGTGCCTGAAGAAAGGGACCGTCTGGCCGGCAGCGCTTTCCACCGACAAATCGACACCGAGGGTGCAAGAAGGCTTGCCAGGGAAATAATAGAAGAACAGGTCGTGCATTCGGCAAAGACGCCATGAGCCTCTGCGGTCGCGCTTCGGCACTTGCCATTCGCGCGGCGCTCTTCCTTTCGCAGCAGCCGCGCGGAAAGCGATTCACCGTGCGCGAGGCGGCCAGATCCACCGGACTCCCGCGGCCGTACCTGGCCAAAATTCTCCGGCAATTGACCACGGCCAGCCGGGTGCGCGCCTTTCGCGGGCCTGGAGGCGAGCTCGAACTCAGTGGCCCTGCGGAAAGGATCACGTTGCGACAAATCATTGACGCGGTGGAAGGCCCTGTTTCCTCCGAACGGTGTGCGCTCGGTTTGCGCGAATGCAAGGAGAAAACGACCTGCCGGCTTCACGAATAGCGGAAACCGCTCTGCCGCCGGATGCGCCGCTTGCTCGAGCCGACCACACTGGCAGAGCTTGCGGGGCCGCGAGCTGTTCAACGCCACGCGGCCATACCGGAACAACGGCCCGAGCCGTGTGGCGTGACATACAGTGCCCGGCCTGGGCGGCCTCGGAGGCGAAGGGCTGGGTGCTGCTGATCTGACGCGCATCTACAGCGCCTTGGCGACCGGAAATCTGCCGGGGCATGGATGATGGCTCCGGCGACACCCACCCTGCAGGCGGCGCTTCGCAATAAACCGCTCACGCAGGGCGAACTCGTGGTTCTGCTGGCGTATCTCGAACAGGCCCAAAGCGCCCAGCCGGCAGACCGGACGCATTTGCTGACGTTTTTCCTGCTCGGGTTCAGCGGGATGGTGCTGGCTCTGGCGGCGCTGCACGCTGTGTGGCGGCAGCGATTGTGCGCTGTTCGCCAGCCGCCGATCGCCACCCAGCAACGAGGTGAGATGTGAAGCGCAGAGATGCCCTTTCCTGGATCAAAGACGAAGTCTCGCCGTGATCGCGGACCTGAGAAGAGTTTTACCGAAACCGCTGACAGCACGACAAAATCGTCCGCAGCACGCACGGCGTGAACTGCACCGGCGGCTGCACCTGGCAGATTTACGTCAAGGACGGCATCGTCACCTGGGAGATGCAGGGGCTGGACTACCCCTCGCTGGAAGCCGGCCTGCCCCCCTGTGAGCCACGCGGCTGTCAGCGCGGCATTTCGTATTCCTGGCATCTGTACAGTCCGGTGCGCGTGAAGTATCCCTACACACGCGGCACCTTGCTGGAGCTTTGGAAGCAAGCACGGGCACAGTACGACGACCCGGTGAAAACCTGGCAATCGCTGGTAGAGAATCCAGAAGCGCGTCAGCGCTGGCAGCTCGCCCGGGGCAAGGGCGGCTTCCGCCGCGTGGAATGGGAAACCGTTCTGGAACTGATTGCCGCGTCCTGCGTTTACACGGTCAAGAAGCACGGGCCAGACCGCATCGCGGGCTTGTCGCCAATTCCGGCGATGTCCATGATCAGCTACGCGGGAGGAACGCGGTTCATGCAGTTGCTGGGCGGGGTTTCGCTGTCGTTCTACGACTGGTACTGCAACCTGCCGAGCACCTCGCCGGAAGCCTGGGCCGAGCAGACCGACGTGCCTGAGTCGGCAGACTGGTACAACGCGAAGCTGCTGGCCGTGATGGGCTCGAACTTGAACATGACCCGCACGCCGGACTGCCACTTTGCCGCCGAAGCGCGCCACAACGGTTCGAAAATGTGGGTTCTTTCGCCCGATTTCAGTCAGGTTTCCAAATACGCCGACGAATGGGTGGCCATCAACGCAGGCCAATACGGGGCCTGGTGGATGGCGGTGAATCACGTCGTGCTGAAGAGGTTTCATCACCAAAATCGAGTTCCGTATTTCCTCGAATACACGAAGAAGTACACCGACGCGCCCTATCCGGTTGAGCTGCACCCACTCGCGCCGAGCGCTTGCGGCGAGCCGAACGTTGCTAGCTACAAGGCCGGCCAACTGCTGCGCGCAAACCGGCTCTCGGCTTATGCCGCGGTCAAAACGGCGACTGGCAGTTTCTGATGCGGGATGAAGCGGCAAACCGTCCGAAGATGCCCATGGGGGGCGTTGGCTTCCGCTGGGCCACACAGAAAGGCAAATGGGATCTGAAGCTCGAGGAAGGATTGGACGGCAGCGAGATTCGACCGGTGCTAACGTTCCTCGACTCGAACCATGAGATCACCACGGTCGAGTTCGATGATTTCAGCGAAGCGCGGCTGCTGCGTCGTGGAGTCTCGGCCCGCAGGGTGAACACGGCTGACGGGCGGTCCGTGCTTGTCGCCACTGTCAATGACCTGCCGATGGCGCAGTACGGCGTGCCGCGCGGCCTGCCTGGGGATTACCCTGAGGATTACCACACCGGTCGGCCTTACACGTCGGCGTGGGCTGAAAAATACGCCGACATGGGCCGTGAGATGCTTCTCCGCTTCGCCCGCCAATGGGGCCGGACGGCGGAGCTGACGCGCGGCAAGTGCCTGGTCATCATCGGCGCGGGCATCAATCACTGGTACCACGCCAACCTGATGCATCGCGCGGCGATTCACGCGCTGAGGTTCTGCGGCCGTGCGGGCGTGAATGGCAGCGGGCTAGCGCACTATGTGGGACAGGAAAAGCTGGCCCCAATGGAGTCGTGGTCAGCGATTGCCTACGCGCGGGTCTGGAACCCGGCCGTGCGCCTGCAGAACGCGCCGAGCTGGCACGACGTCCACACGGATCAGCGGCGCTATGAGCGAAACTTCACCGACTACCACACCGTGCCGCAGAGTAGCAACGGTCTGGCCCGGGGCCACACCATGGAAATGCAGGTGCGCGCAGGGCGCTGCGGCTGGCTGCCGTTCTACCCGCAGTTCAACAAGAACAGCCTGGAGATTGTGAAAGAAGCTGAACAGGCCAGCGCTTCCACGCCCGAAGCGGTGAACGCGCATGTCGTCCGGCAATTGCTGGAAGGCAAGCTGCGCTTGGCCGTCGAAGACCCCGACGCTCCAGAAAATTGGCCGCGGGTGTGGTTCCTCTGGCGCGGGCACGCGCTGATGGCGTCGGCTAAAGGACACGAGTTTTTTCTGAAACACTGCCTGGGCACGCACACCAACGCCATCGCCGAAGACCTCAGCCGCGACGCCGTGCGCGGCGTCAGGTGGCACGAACAGGCGCCGCAGGGAAAGCTGGACCTGGTCGTGGAGCTGAATTTCCACATGGACACCTCGGCACTTTATTCCGACGTCGTCCTGCCTGCGGCCACCTGGTACGAGAAAGCGGATTCGCACCCAACCGACCTGCACAGCTTCATTCATCCGCACCTCGGCCGCCGTGCTGCCCTGCAGGGAATCCAGGGGCGACGGGCAGATATTCAAGGCGCTCGCGCACAAGTTCACCGAACTGGCCGGGCGGCACTTCAACGGCCCGGTGCGCGACCTGGTGGCCGCGCCGCTGGCCCGCGACACGCTGGCGGAAATCGCCCAGCCGGAAATCCGTGACTGGCTGCGCGGTGAAGTCGAGCCAGTGCCCGGCAAGACCATGCCCGCGTTGAGCGTGGTGAGCCGCGATTACCGCGCGTTGTATGACCAGTTTGTTGCTCTAGGGCCGCTGGAGAGGGAAAACGGACTCGGCGCTCACGGAACAGATTACCCGGTCGCCGACTTCTACGGCCAGGCGCTCGAATCGCTGCCGGCGCAGTACGCCGATTACGACCCTTTGTATTGGGGCGCTGTCTTCCCACTGGGAATGTACACCGCATGTAGTGCCGGTTAGCCGAAGCCCTTGAATTGGAGTCTCTGCTCTGGATTCCACGCGTGTTCGTTTATGTGGCTCTGTTGGCGTGGGCGCTGACGTTCATTGGAGTGCTGACCCGCCTGGCCGGATGACGGGCGTCTGCGACTTCCGCGGGAGGCGCGCGATGAAGGCTCGAATGCTGACACTCGTGCTGGCCGTGGGGATTGCGGGAGGTGTGTTCCTGTTGGGTTCAGCGCTTGGCTCGATCCGCCTGTGGAGTGTGCAGCAGGGCTACGAGCCGCCGCAGCCCATTGCATTCTCGCACCGGCTGCATGCTGGCGAGATGCAAATTTCCTGTCGCTACGTCGTGACCGGGCCGTGGAGGGAGCAGCGGGCCGAAAATGAGCGCGCGGCAAAGGACAACCGTCCGCCGCGGCGTATCGTGTCGCCGGAGCTTGAGAAGCGGTACACTGCGCTCGCACTCAATGAGCGACTCGAAGTCGATCCGGCACGGACTCCACAGCCACTGGCCTGGACCCGTTGTGTCCCGGCTTCCGGATTTCGTCCATTTCAGCCACAGCGCGCACATCACCGCCGGGAGGAGTTGCCAGTCCTGTCACGGTCCAGTCGAAACGATGGAGACGGTGCGTCAGGTACGCGACCTGACGATGGGCCGGTTTGTGGGCTGCCACCGAAGCACGAAGGGCAGCGCCGCCGATGGACGGCCCCAGAAGCCCTCGGTGGATTGCGCCAGCTGCCACTACTGAGTGCTGAAGGATGCGGATGGGAGAAGACCGCCACTACTGGAGATGCCTGGAGCAACGAGACGTCGCGCCGGAGCGCACCGACGAGTTCGCTGAGCCGCTGCCGTCCCCGCCGGTGCAGCTCGGCCGGCGCGGCAGCACTGGCCGGCTGCAGTCGCCCGCCCGTCGAAAAGGCCATCCCGCTTCCTGTGCAGCCTGAAGAATTCGTCCCCGGGCGGTCATATTTTTATTCCACTACCTGTGGAGCATGCAGCGCCGGTTGCGGCGTGGTGGCCAAAGTGCGCGACGGCAGACCCATCAGACTCGAAGGCAACCCCGCGCACCCGCTTTCCCGCGGCGGCCTGGGCGCAGTAGGCCAAGCTGCCCTTTATGACCTCTACGATTCGACGCGCCTCCGCGTGCCCCGGCTGCATGGCAAGGAAACCAGCGGGAATGAGTTGGACCAGTTCGTGAAGGAACAGCTTGGCATGATCCGCGAGCTGGGCGGTGCCGTCCGGCGGCTCACCGGCACCCTCACCAGCCCCACGATGCGCGCGCTGTGTGAAGAATTTCTGGCCCAATTCCGGCACGCACGGCTCATCCAGTACGACTCGCTATCAGCTGCCGCAATTCTTGACGCGCACCAACAGACACACGGCCTGCGTGTCCTGCCGCGATACCGCTTCGACCGCGCCGAAGGCATCCCCAGCTTCGACGCTGACTTCCTGGGCACCTGGAATTCCCCGGTCGAATATACGGCCGGATGGCGAAGCCTGCGCCAGCCGGACGCGGACCCGCCGGGGTTGTCCTATCACGTCCAGTTTGAGGCCCGTTTGTCTCTGACGGGAAGCAAGGCCGACCGGCGCATTGTTCTTACGGTGGCCGCAATGGAAGCGGCTGTCAGCCAGCTTGCCGCGCACATTGCGGCAAGGACAAACGCCGCATTTCCTGAGCCTCCCGGCGAAGACTCGCATCCGGGAGCGATCCTGGAGGAACTGGCCGACCGGTTGTGACAGGCGCGGGGACGCAGTCTGGTGATCAGCGGCAGCCAGGATTTGGGCCTACAGATCACAATAAACTATGTGAATTACCTGCTGGGGAATTACGGCGCCACGCTGGATCTCGTTCGGCACAGCCGGCAACGGCAGGGCAATGATACCCAGCTCACCGGGCTGCTCGGGGAGCTGCAGTCCGGCAGCGTGGCTGAAATGTTTTTACTCGGTGTGAACCCAGTGGCCGACCAGCTGGCGCAGGTGGTCTCCCCGGAGGCGCACTTTCTGGAATCGTGGGGAGACGCCGAACCCGTTTCTGGCGTTGTCAGCCTGTTGCAACCGTTGCTTCCGGTCGTGGGCCAGCCGCGGCCCCCAGTGGAAACCCTGGCGGACTGGAGCGGCCACCCGGAAATTGCCTACGAGCTGCTGCGGCGTTTGCCAGAGAGAGTCCCGTTTTTGCTATCTGGGAGCTGGGGATTCTGACCGGGGCGGTGGCGCTGGCGGTGATTATATTCCGTCGGGCATTGGGGCAAGCAGCACTGGCGCCGGGCGGCGACCCTCGTTTGCAGGCCAGCCTCCACTACCAGACCTAGCACAAAGATTCCTGCTTACGCTGATGTCGCAGCGGGTGCAGTGCAACTCAGGCCCGTGCTTGTACCAGCATCGAGCCCGGTAGCTGGCATCCTTTTGGGGCTACGGGTCTTATCCACACTCACAGGCAGTGAGCCGAGCCTTCGATCCGGCGTCAGATCATTTCCACGCGCAAACGAGCAAATTCGGCGCGGATCATACTCATGCTCTGCGGAAAACTCACTCCGCAGCAACCTGCGCCGACTACGGGCCGTTCAGGGCGATGACTTCGATAGCGCTGATCTTGGGATTCTCGACCACGTGCAGGAACTGGATGTTCAGGGTGCCGTCGGTGACGGAGATCTCGAAAGTCTTCACCAGCGCTGTATTCGCGCCCACTTCTGAGTAGATATCCAGGTTGTTGAGCACCAGCGCGCCTTCCAGCAAAACGTCGAACACACGGCCGCCCACGCTGTGCGTGCAGGTGCAAATGTCGGCAAAATACAGATTCACGCGGTAGTCGCCGTTCTCTATCGGCAGCGAGTAGACCAGCTCCGGTGCCGAGCCGGGGTCCCACCGCTCGCTCTGAAACAGGGTATCGTCGGCTGTGCCCGCGATACCGTTGGTCACGGAGAAGGTGTTCCCCGTGTTGAATCCCAGATCGGCTGCCCACAACCGGCCGTTCACGTCGGTGTAGTTCGGCCCACCAGCATTGATGCGGTAGGCAGCCACCACCAGCGGCAAGTTGACACTCTTGGTGTCCGTAAGGCCGGAGCTGTCGGTTGCCGTCAGAATAATTTCGTAACTGTAGGTGCCAGCGCCGTGGCTCTCGGCAGTGAACGACCCGCCGGAACCGGTCGTAGCCACCACCGGATGCACGTGGTCGTTATGGTGCAACAGAACCTGCCAGGAAAGCGCCGAGGCAGGCAGGGTGCCCTCGTCCGGGTCAGTGGCCGAGCCGGAAAAATTCACGATGTCGCCGGGGAAAACCGTGGTTCCGTCAGCGGGCACGGCAATCGTGGCCGTGGGCGGCACGCTGCCGACCGTGACGACAACTGTGTCGGTGCTGACGACGCCGTCGCTGTCCGTCACCGTGAGAGTCACCAAGAACTGCGTCACGCTGGCGGTCGTGTAGATGTGCCCCGGGTTCGGCTCGGTAGAGCTTGTCCCGTCGCCGAAGTCCCAGTGGTAACTGAGCACGCCGCCGCCGGGATTCAGCGTGCCGGCGCTGGAAAAGTTCACCGCCAGCGGCGAGTAGCCGAATTCTGGAGAAGCTGTGGCCTCGGCCACCGGTCCGTTAAATCGGATGCGCCGCACCTGGCCCGAAAGAATGTCCACGTAATAGAGCATTCCGTCGGGCCCTAGTTCCAGATGCACGATGCCGCCCACGCCGGTGGCAAATTCTTCCACGCTGACCAAGGTTCCGCCGGCATCGAAGAGGACGCGCCGAATCCATTGATCCGTGAAATCAGCGATAAACAGATTGCCCTGATAGAGGCTGGGGTAGGCGCTGGCGGTATAGAACGGCCCGCCGATAATCGTTGCGCCTTCACTGTGCGGATAGGTGTACAGGGGACTCGTTACCTCCGACGCCAGCAGGTTCTGGCATTCAGCAAAGGCGGACTGATAGCTCGGTTGCGGGTCGTTGCCTTCGTAGCAGGGCCAGCCAAAGTTCGCGCCGGCGCCGCGATTCAACTCTTCCCAACTGCTCCAGCCCACATCTCCGATGTAGATTTCCCCGGTAGCGGGATCCACGGTGAAGCGGTAAGGATTGCGCAAGCCGAAAGCATAAACTTTCGAACGAATTGAATTCGTGCCGTCGTAGAACGGATTGTCAGCGGGCGCAGTGCCGTCGGGCAGAATGCGCAGAATTTTCCCTGCGTAGCTGTCCAGGCTCTGTGCCCGCAGCGCGTTGGCATTGGCGCTCGAAAAGCTGGCGCCGTCGCCGTTGCTTAGCAGCATGGTGCCGTCGGGCAGGAAGTGGATCGCACCGACCGTGTGGGAGACGGCGTCGGCCGGAATGCAGTCTGCGCCGGCGGGATGGCTGCTGCACGGCGGCGTGCCCACCGTGCCGAGCAAAACGACTTCGCTCCCCGCCAGAGCGACGTCGGGATTGGCGGGATCGGCGGTCACGCGAATCAGCCGGGCCGTCTTCGCTCCATCGTTTGGTGTGCTCCCCTCCTCGTAGGTGAAAAACAGGTAGGCGTAACCGTTGGTTTCGAAATCGGGATCGAGTGCGAAGCCCAGCAGCCCCCGGTCCTGGTAGTTGTTCACCTGCGTGCTGATGTCAATGAACGGGTCGCCCAGCAGCGCGCCGTTCTTGTACACGCGGACGATACCGTTCTTCTGCCAGATGAACATTCGCCCGTCCGGCGCAAACGTGACCCCAACGGGCGTGAATGGAGGCAGGGTGACCACTGTTTCAGCGCCAAATCGCGGATCCGCAAACGTCTGCCCCTTCGCCGGCGCAGCCGCCAGCAGGCAGGCGCCCGCAAGCAGCAGTACCACCAATGCTGCTCGCGCTGGCTGTGCCGATTGAGCGACACTGGTTCCCCAAGTCAGTACTCGCCGCACCATGGCACGCCCCTCCCTTTCTCCATCCTGTTTGGCGATGCGCCCCAACTGGCTTTCCCATGACACGCCGCCGGATTGGCCGCGGTTCCGTTGGCGCGTGCAACGCGGCAAAGCTCACGCCCCGAGCGATGGGAAGACACCAGCCATGACCGCTCTCCCTCATCTCAGCGCTGTGCAGTCAGGTCTCTTGTTGTGTTGTTCCAGCGGGTCGCGATGGGGCTTCTGCCTCCAGCCGAAGCCCATGACATGCAGGGGACGGACCTACCCGCAGGCAGGTGCCGGACTCTATTACCAGTCGGAGCGGATTGCAAGCCCAGTCTGTGAAATATGGCCGGAGACCCGTTCCCCCCGACCGGGCAGGCGGGCCCAGGTTCGTTGCTTTTGCAAAACGCCGCTGGTCGGCTAGCACGGATGGCGCACGCGCACGCCGGCCACCTTGACCGCCGACCCCGCCCGGGTGACGCCGGCCGAATCCGAGGCCTGGCTGCGTGAGGGGAGCTCCTATCTGCTGGCCGATATGCTGGCTGCGCTGATTGCCCGCGCGCCGTTCACCTTCCAGACAATGAACATGCTGGACGCCATCGGCATCTGCCGGCCCGCGCTGACCAGAGATGCCATCGCCCTGGCCCGGCGCATCGGCAAGGCGGATGTGGCGCACGGCGGAACGTGCTGCGTCACTCCCGACCCCGTCGGCTAAATCCAGAAAACCCGGCAGGCAAGAAAACGATGGTTGACCTAGGCATCACTGCTTGTACCCAATTTTGCGCAGGAATTCTTTGCGCTTTGTAACGTCGGCGTCGGTCTCAACGCCTTTTGGCGAGCTGCCGTCCACGACGCCGAGCACCGCACGGCCCTGCCCGGTCTTGGCGATAATCACTTCGACCGGATTCGCTGTGGCGCAGTGAATCGTGCAGACCTCGAAGCAGTCCTTGATCCGCCCGAGCACATTGATGGGAAACGCGTGCCGGATCAGCACCACGAATGCATGCCCGGCGCCGATCGCCTGCGCGTTGGCGATGGCGGCAGCCCGCAACTCGTCGTCATTCGCTTCCACGCGCACCAGGCACGGTCCTGACGCCTCATTAAACGCAATGGCAAACCGAACGCCCGGCACCGTGTTGACGAGAGCTTCGTACAGGTCTTCGACCGTCTTGATGAAGTGCGAATGGCCCAAAATCAGATTGGCGCTTTCTGGAATCTGCATGCGCACGCTTTCCAGTTCCATCGTTCTCCCCCTTGCGATCGCCGCTCCCAGTTCGGAAGTCTCAGATTTCAGATGACAAGCTGCGCGGGCTTTGCTCCACAAAGTGCCGTCGGTTTGCCTCTCGACTGGAAGGGCGCGCACGCCGGCTATTATTCGCGGGAAGCACCACCGGCACAAGCACGGCCGCCCTTGCGGCCGATGATAAAATGAGGCTTCCTCACCGGCGCAGGGCGCTGCACCACCAAGCAGCCGGGCGGCAGGAGCAGGGCATCCAAATGTTCGTGAGAACCATGCAAGAGGCTAAACGGCTCATCAAGATTGTCATCGGATTCACCCTGTTATTGTTTGGCATGCTGATGTGGTTCACGCCTGGCCCGGGCTGGGCGGCCGTTATCGGGGGGCTGGCACTGCTGGCAGCGGAATTCGTCTGGGCGCGACGCCTGCTGAACCGGATCAAGAGCGGCGCCGGACGTGTCCGAGAAGCCGTTTGGGCCCCGAAAGCTGCGAAGTCGCAGAATCCACCCCCGGCCGCCGGCTCGCCCTGAAGTGTCCAGCCGGCTCAGCCGGCGCACCTTTCCTGTTTGCCCTGTCTCGATTTTTGACTATGGTAGTGTGGCTGAAAGTTTCGCAGAGGTGTGGGCATGGAAAGGTGGCGCGGCCGGTGGGCGGTGGTGACGGGTGCAAGCGCGGGCATCGGCTGGAAAATCGCCAAACTGCTGGCCGCGGGCGGCACGCATCTGGTACTTGTGGCGCGGCGGCAGCAGCGTTTACAGGAGCTGGCCGGACAACTTCGACAGCAGCATGGCGCACAGGTGGAAATCTTTGTCGCGGACCTGGCCAAGCCAGCTTCGCGCAGCGAACTGCTGCAATTCACCTGCGAGAAAAACATTGCCGTGGAACTGCTGGTCAACAATGCCGGCTTTGGCGCTTACGGCGAATTCTGGACGATTTCGCTCGAGCGACAGCTCGAGATGATTCAGGTCAACGTTGCCGCGGTCGTCCACCTGACGCACCTGTTTCTGCCGCAGATGATCGAGCGCCGCCGCGGCGACATTTTGATTGTCGCTTCCACGGTCGCATTTCAGGCTGTGCCTTACATCACGACCTATGCGGCAACGAAATCATTTGACCTGCTGTTCGCCGAGGGCCTGGCCGAAGAGGTGCGCCGATACGGCGTGCGCGTGTGTGCACTCTGTCCGGGCTCAACTCACACCGAATTCCGGCAGGTGTCCGGGCTGCCGGAACGGACGTACCGAGTGGCGGAGAGCGCTGCGAAAGTCGCGCGCGTGGGTTTGGAAGCGCTGGCCAAAGACAGGCCTTGTGTCATCTCGGGGATGCACAACGCCCTGGGGACGTTCTTCGAGCGCTTCGTGCCACGCCGGCTGGTCACCCGTGTCGCCGGACGCTTGTTTGCTCCGCCCGGGAACCAAATGTAGCGACGGACCTGGATTTCTCTGGCGGCAGGGCGCGCGGAATCTGGTCGAACTGAAGTTTGACAATACCAGTTACTCTATTCTTCTTCGCCCTTCTGCCTGGCAAGGTGTTCAATCACCGACAAGTCTTCCAAGGTCGTGGTATCGCCAAAGACGGCGCCCTTTTGCGCCAGCTCGCGCAGCAGCCGGCGCATGATTTTCCCACTTCGAGTTTTCGGCAGGCCCTGCGCGAAGCGGATTTCCGCCGGGCGAGCGATGGCTCCGATGACGTCGGCCACGTGGTCGCTGATCTTTTTTCGCAAATCGCTGTTGGGATTCACGCCCGCGCGTAACGTGACGAAGGCCACGATGGCCTCGCCTTTGATTTCATCCGGCCGGGCCACCACTGCCGATTCCGCCACCGCAGGGTGGCTGACCAGCGCGCTTTCAATTTCCATGGTCGAGAGCCGGTGCCCGGCGACCTTGATGACGTCGTCCACGCGTCCCAGCACCCAGAAATAGCCGTCGGCGTCGCGCTGCGCGGCGTCGCCGGTGAAGTACGCGCCGGGGATGCGGCCCCAGTAGTCGCGCCTGTAGCGCTCATCGTCGCCGAAGATCGTGCGCAGCATCGAAGGCCACGGACGCCGAATAATCAGGTAGCCGGTTTCTCCTGGCTGGGCCGGTTTGCCATCCAAGGTCACCACATCCGGCACGATTCCTGGCAGCGGCAGCGTGGCGGAGCCCGGTTTGGCGGGTATCGCTCCGGGCACGGGGGAGATCAATATCGAACCGGTTTCCGTTTGCCACCAGGTGTCCACCACCGGGCAGCGGCCCTTGCCTACCACGCGGTAGTACCACTTCCACGCCTCGGGGTTAATCGGCTCGCCAACCGTGCCCAGCAGCCGCAGGCTCGACAGGTTGTGTTTGCTCACCCACTCGTCGCCCCAGGCCATGAACGAGCGCACGCCGGTGGCCGAGCCGTAGTAGATAGTGACCCGATAGCGTTCAATGATCTCCCAGGTGCGGTCGCGCTGGGGATGGTCGGGCGCGCCTTCGTACATCACAATTGTGGCGGCGTTCGACATCGGCCCGTACACAACGTAGCTGTGACCGGTGACCCAGCCAATGTCGGCCGCGCACCAGTAGACGTCGTCATCGCGCAGGTCGAAGACCAGCCGCGTGCTCCAAGTGCATTGCACCAGGTAGCCGCCCGAGGTGTGCAACACACCCTTCGGTTTACCGGTGGTGCCGCTGGTATAGAGGATGTAGAGCGGGTGCTCAGCGTCCATCGCTTCGGCCGGGCACTCGGGGGGAGCCTTCGGCACCAGCTCGTGCCACCACAGGTCGCGGCCCTCGTGCCAGGCAACGTTTTTCCCGGTGCGTTGCACCACAACGCACTTCTCCACAGTCGGACAATTCGCCAGCGCTGCGTCCGCCGCTTCTTTCAGGGCGATGATTTTTCCGCGCCGGTAGCCGCCATCGGCCGTGATCAGCAGCTTGGCGCCAGCGTCGGCAATGCGGTCGGCCAGTGCGGGCGCGCTGAAGCCTCCGAAGACCACCGAATGGACTGCGCCAATGCGCGCGCAGGCCAGCATGGCGATGGGCAGCTCGGGAACGAGCGGCATGTAGATGGCGACCGTGTCGCCCTTGTGCACGCCCAGCGACTTCAGCACATTGGCAAAGCGGCAGACCTGCTCGTGCAGCTCGCGGTAGCTGAACCGCCGCTTCGCGCCATCTTCGGCTTCCCAGTGCAGCGCAACCTTGTCTCCCTTCGCCTCCAGGTGGCGATCCAGGCAGTTGTGCGCGACGTTCAGCTTGCCGTCAGCGAACCACTTCGCAAATGGATGACTCCAGTCGAGCACCGTTTTCGGCGGCACCGCCCATTCCACCAGTTTGGCCTGTTCGGCCCAGAAGCCTTCCGGGTCATCCAGCGCGCGCTGATACATCCGCCGGTATTCATCCAGCGATTTGATGCGCGCCTGCCGGCTGAACTCCATCGGCGGTGGTAACGGCTTTTCGGCCAGTACCTTGGGATCGAAATCTGGCATCATACCTCCGAGAGGAGCGGTCAGTTTTTGGGCGACTGCAGCCCGCAGGCAGCAGCCGACAGTTTACAGTCAACAGGAGTATCTTCAGCTCACTGTGCGCGCCGGTGATTCGAATTGTTTAACTCCCGGCCGCGGAGAGTCAATCCAATTGCACCGCAGGCCCTGCGCCTTAGTTATTTGTTAGGGGAGCTTTCTCCGCATTTTGCACGCCTGTTGCCGCGCAAGTTTTCCCTGTGCGTTCGGTGCTTCAGTGCCCTGTGTAGGTATGGCTTCCAACGCCGCGGCATTTGTTCCTGAAAACTCTCCACTTTCAACTGTGGTATGCGACATTGTAAACTATTTTCCTTGTTTAGATTTGCTCATGAACACGAACCTCAAAGAGCTTGAACAGCAGCTTCATCGCGAAGGTTTTTCCCACACCTTCGTCTGGCAGGACGGCCCGGGTGCGTATTACCCGGACCATACTCATGCGACTGAAACGGCGCACATCATCCTCGAGGGCGAGATGACCCTCACGCAGGCTGGCCAAACCCGCACCTACAAAGCCGGTGAACGGGTGGACGTGCCCGCCGGCGCCATCCATTCCGCAAAAATGGGTCCCCGTGGCTGCCGGTATTTGATTGGCGAGCGTTGAGGCGGAGTCGGAAGCAAGCTTTCGCCTTGCGAGGGGCAGTCTGCTGTGCCGCTGCGGGTTGGATTACCTCAGGTGCCGGCAAGGGCGCGGTCGAGCAGCTCGACCACGTGGAGCACTTCCAGTTTCCTGCCACCAGACGCGGGCCAGGGCGAGCCGTACAGTTCCGCACCGGCGCGGAGCTGCAGGATGCAACCCGGGTTGGCGGTGACAATCGCGTCGGCGCCGGTCTGCTGCACGCATTCCATCTTCTCGCGCAGGATTTCAAGCGAAGCCTTTGTCTGCGTGACATTGTAAATCCCTGCTGAGCCGCAGCAGTGGTCCGCCAGGCACATCTCAACCAGTTCGACACCCGGCACCGCGCCAATCAGCTTGCGCGGAGCGTCTTTGATTCGCTGGCCATGGATCAGATGGCAGGAATCCTGAACTGTTACGCGCAGATTCAGTTCATGCAGCGGAGCCACCAGGCCCAGCTCAGCCAGAAATTCGGTGACGTCGCGCACCTTCCCCGCAAATTCCGCTGCCCGTTGCCATTCCGGAACTGAAGACTCTGACGGTGTAGACCTGCTGATGTCAGGGTCACAACCCTGCTCCCCGGCGTCCGCCGCGGTCGTGGGGAACAGGTGCGCATACTGTTTCAAGGTCGAACCGCAGCCGGCAGCATTGGTGATAATGGCGTCGAAGCTGTCGCGGAGAAAAACTTTCACGTTCGTGCGCGCGAGTCCCCGCGCCACATCACGCACACCGGCATGCACGGCCAGCGCGCCGCAGCAGAGCTGTCCGGCAGGTACGATGACTTCACAGCCGTTGGCTTGCAGTACCCGAATCGTCGCTTCGTTCAGCCGTGTGCACGTCACCTGCGCCAGGCAGCCGGCAAAAAGCGCCACCCGCGCACGCCGCGTGCCGGCCAGCGCCGGAAACGTGTGGCCCATCCGCGTAAAGAAAAAGTCGTCGTCAATTTGCGGCAGCAGGCGTTCTCGCTGGTGCAATCCGAGCAGGCGGAGGAAGCCGCTGGCCCGCGCCAACCGCTGCAAGCCGGAGCGCTGATAGAAGCGTACCACCCGTGCTGCCTGCGCGATGCGTTTCGGATGCGGCAGCAGCTTGCGGAAGAAAATGCGCCGCAACGTGCGCGAGAGCAGCGGCCTGCGGTAGTTCTGTTCGATCTGGGCGCGGGCGGCTTCAACCAGCCGGCCGTATTCGACGCCGGAAGGACACGCCGTCTCGCACGCGCGGCAGTCGAGGCACTGATCCATGTGGCGGACAAACCCGTCGCCGAGCTCAAGCCGCCCATGGTCCACGAGCAGCATCTGCCGGATGCGCCCGCGCGGCGAATCCGCTTCCAGGCCCCACAGGCGGTAGGTGGGGCAATGATTCAGGCACAGGCCGCAGTGAATACAACGGGCGTAGTCGTGCCACTGTGGCTTCTCCGTGCCGGTGAAATTGCTCTGTGCGATGGGCAGTTCAGCAACGGGCACTCAGATGCCCCCCACGTGGCGCCCCGGGCTGAGGACATTGTCCGGGTCGAAAACCTTTTTGAGACGTCGCATCAGCTCGATGTCGCCCCGTTTCGTCGCGGCGGCGCCCCACACGTTGACTTTTTGCTTCAGCTCAGCGGGACAAAACTCGATTACCGTGCTGCCGCATTCGGTGCCCACTTGCAGCAGTTCGCTCGAAGCGGCAGCAAGCCGCTGCAGGGTTGCCTCATCCATTTCCTCGGGCAGCAGCAGGGCGTACACAATTCCCGCTCCGCGCAGCAGGAACGCGCTGGGTAAGCTATGCCTGGCCGCAACGCGTTCTGCGCGGGCAACAACCGCTGCGAATTCGCCCGGCAGCGCGTTCAGTTTCAAAATGGTGGCAGCCGGAAACTCTGCCCGCGCCAGCGCCGGAAACTCGCGCAGGCGCGACCACAGAGCGGTCATCTGCTTCGCCTCTTGCCGGATGAAGTTTGCCGCGCCAGCTTCATGCGCCATCCCTTCGATGTCGCGTGCGTGGCGCTCGACGACGGCTGCTTCGCCCGCCGCCATTGTCAAGAGCGACCAGTGCGCATGCGAAAGTTGCACCTGCGCGGGGTCGAGAAGCCTGGCCATCGCCGGCGAGGTCATCTCCAGTGCAGTCGGGCTCAGCGGAGATCGCGCAATCGCCCGCCGCAGTGCCAGCGCTCCTGGGACATCAGGAAAGCTCGCCACGAAGGATGCCTGAGCCGGCGGCTGCGGAAACGTTCGGAAATTCGCCACCGTAAGAATCGCCAGCGTGCCCAGTGAGCCCAGCAGCATGCGGTGAAAGTCGTAACCGGTCACGTTTTTCACCACGCGGCCGCCACTCTTTACCCGTTTGCCTTCGCCGGTGACGAATTCCGCACCGAGCAGATAATCGCGCACGGTGCCGTAGAACTGCCGCTGCGGGCCGGACATTCCGCTAGCCAGGACGCCGCCGATAGTCATCCGTTCGTAGTACGGCATCTCGAGCGGCAGCATCTGATGCTGCTCGGCCAGCACCTTCTGCAGCTCGGCCACCCGGATACCGGCCTCCACACCGAGCGTCAAGTCGCCCGGGTCGTAAGCCACGATGCGGCTGATGCGCGAAAGGTCCACCGCAACGTCATAACGCGCGGGCGGCATTCCAATACCGAGCTTTGTGCCGCTGCCGCAGGGAATCAGCGCCAGCCTTTCCGCGCGCGCGTAGCGGACAATCTCCGCAACTTGTTCGGCCGAGCCTGGGCGCACCGCTGCGCGCGGCAGGATGCCATCCACTGTATAGCGCGCAACTGCTGGCGAATTGGCAAAGAAATTTTCCGCTCCGACCAGGTCGCTGAGGAGGGAAAAGTTCAAGGTGGCCGGGGCGCTCATGCGGAAATCGTCGAGCGGAGCGGCAGCGGCTGCACGCGGATTTCGCCGCAGCCTTTGCCGAGCGGGAAAATCTTGCCCGGGTTGAGCAGCCCGCGCGGGTTGAAGACATCGCGGACGCGACGCATCAGCGTGAGGTCGTCTTCGGTGAACATGCGCGGCATCAGCTCGCTTTTTTCCATGCCCACGCCGTGTTCGCCGGTCAGCGCGCCGCCGACGGAAAGGCAGTGCTCCATAATGGCCGTGGAAGCAGCCACGGCGCGCTCAAATTGCTCCCGGTCGCGCGAATCGAACAGGATGATGGGGTGGAGGTTGCCGTCTCCGGCGTGGAAGACGTTGCCGATCTGGAAGTCGTAAGCGGCGCCGATTTCCTCGATGCGGCGGAGCGTCATGGGCAGTTTCGTGCGCGGGATGACGCCATCCTGCGTGTAGTAGCTGGCCGAGAGTCGCCCGACGGCGCCAAAGGCGTTCTTGCGGCCGGCCCAGAGCCGCTGGCGTTCAGCGTCGTCGCGGGCGAGGCGGACTTCGCGGGCGTTGAGGCGCACGCAGACTTCGCGCACCTGCGCTGCCTGCGACTCAACGGCCTCACGCAGGCCTTCGAGCTCAATCAGCAGCACGGCGGCCGCGTCGAGCGGGAAGCCGGCATGGATGAAGTCTTCGACCGCGCGCAGCGTCCACCCGTCAAGCATCTCACACGCCGCCGGCGTGATGGCCCGCCCGGTGATTTCCACGACGGTGGCGGTGGCGTCGTCCACGCGGTCGAAGACGACCAGCAGCGTTTTCACTGCCTCGGGTGCGCGCAGCAGGCGTACGGTGATCTCTGTCACCATCGCCAGCGTGCCCTCCGATCCAACAAGCAGACCGGTCAGATCGTAGCCTGGGGTGTCTGGCGCTTTGCTGCCCACGCGCACAACGGTGCCATCCATCAGCACCAGCTCCAGCCCGAGCACATGATTCGTAGTGACTCCGTAGGCCAGTGTGTGCGGCCCGCCGGCGTTTTCCGCTACATTGCCCCCGACGGTGCAGGCTTTCTGGCTCGAAGGGTCGGGCGCGAAGTAAAGTCCGGCGTGTTCCACCGCTTTCGTTAAATCCAGATTGACCACGCCCGGCTGCACCACTGCGCGCTGATTTTCGATGTCAATCTCCAGGATGCGGTTCATGCGCGAAAACACCACCACGATGCCACCCTCGCGCGCCAGCGCGCCCCCGGATAGCCCGGTGCCGGCGCCGCGACCGACCAGAGGCACATCGTAGCGATTCGCAATCTGCACGATGCCCGCGACGTCCCCGGTCGTGCGCGGAAACACCACGCAGTCCGGCCGGGCGATTTCCACTGAGCCGTCGTATTCGTACATCAGCAGATCCTCGCGTTCGTGCAAGACATTTTCCTTGCCGAGCAAACGCTGGAGGTCTCGGAGGACTTTGCGGTCAAACTGGCGGGAGGCTGAGGTCGTGGTTTGCACCCGAATACGCCTCTTGCGTAACTATATTCTTCGCGACCCGCGCGGTCAACGAATGCCACCGCCTTGGATTGGTCCATACCCGAAACATCACCACGGACGCTGCAATCGCCTGCTGACTGGATTTTTCGCAGCTTCTGTGTTAGTGAGCAAGTTTCGCGCACCGAAGAGGGGCAAACATGTCCAGGCCCAAAGTTTTTGCGACACACGTCCTGTTCGAGGGCCCGCGCAAGCTGCTGGAACAGCATTTCGACGCCGAATACTGGGAAGGCGAGTTGCGCCCGCCGCGTGCCGAGGTGCTGAAGCGTGTGGTGGAGGTGGACGCGCTCATCTGTCTGCTGACGGAAAAAATCAACGAGGAGCTGCTGGCGGCCGCGCCCAAGCTGCGCATCGTGGCCAACGTGGCCGTGGGTTACGACAACATTGACGTCGCCGCCTGCACCCGGCGAAAAGTCGTAGCCACAAACACGCCGGGGGTGCTGGACGAGACGACCGCCGATTTCGCCTGGACGCTGCTGATGGCCGTGGCACGCCGATTGCTTGAGGGCGACGCGCTGGCGCGTTCGGGCAACTGGAAAGGCTGGAACCTCGACCAGCTTTGCGGGGCCGATGTGTGGGGCAAGACGCTGGGCCTGGTGGGATTCGGGCGCATTGGGCGCGCGGTGGCGCGGCGCTCACAGGGTTTCGGGATGCGCGTGCTCTACCACGACGCGGTGCGCGCGCCGGCAGAGGCAGAAAATCAGCTCGGCGCGACCTACGTCCCGTTCGAGCAATTGCTGGCCGAAGCGGACTTCATCTCGCTGCATGTGCCGCTGCTGCCCGAGACGCGCCACTTGATGTCCGCCGCACAGTTTACGAGCATGAAAAAGACGGCGTTCTTGATCAACACTTCGCGCGGTCCGGTGGTAGACGAGGCCGCACTGGTGAAGGCGCTCGAGGAAAAGCGCATCGCTGGTGCCGCCCTCGACGTCTATGAAAAAGAGCCGGAGATTCATCCGGCGCTGCGGCAGATGAAAAACGTTGTGCTGGCGCCACACGTTGCCAGCGCCTCGCTCGAGACGCGCACGCGGATGGCGCAGATGGCGGTCGAGAACGTGATCGCGCTGTTCAGCGGCAAGAAGCCGCCGAATGCGCTGAATCCCGAAGTGCTGGAATCCTGACCGGCAGGCAATCCCTGGGTACGTATGCCGCTGGTGACGCGCAATAATCCGAAACTGACGCTGGATGGCGCGAAAGCGGTGCTCGAAGCTGCGCAGCGCCGCGCCCGGGAGATCGGCGTCCCCATGATCATCGCCGTGGTGGACGACGGCGGTTACCTGATGGCCTTTGCGCGCGACGACGGCGCAAAGATTTCTTCCGTGGAGATTGCCATCAACAAGGCCGAATGTGCGGCCATCCGCCGCCAGCCAACCGGCCCGCCGAGAAAAAACGACGAACCTGACCTGCTGCTTGCGCTTGGTCTGGCGATTGGCAGCCGCGCCCGACAGACTCCGATTCGCGGCGGCATCCCGCTCGTGGTAGACGGCGTCTGCGTGGGAGCGATCGGTGTGAGCAACGGCACCGAAGAGCAGGACACCGACGTGGCCTGTGCCGGGGCCGCCGCACTGGAACGCGCCTGACCCTGTCTGGCTTCCGATGGCGGCGTTGAAACAACTCGCGCGGGAAATCTTTCACAGCACGCTGGCGGCGATTGACATTCCCGGTACCATCGAGCGCAAGCTCGGCCGCATCGGCTCGCGAATCCTGGTGAGCGGCGAAATTGTGGACTTGGCTGATTTCGAGCGCGTGGTGGTGATCGCGTTCGGCAAGGCGGCGTTTGCGACGGCTCAGGGATTGCGGGACGTGCTGCTTCCAGAATTCACGCCCGGGGGCATCCTGGTGGTGCCTGCGGCACCCCCGCGCAAGCTGGAAGGCTTCCGCACGTTCGTTGCCGGCCATCCGGTGCCCAACGAGCAGAGCGTGGCCGCAGCGCAGGCGGTTCTTGAATTGCTGCGCGGCTGCGATGAGCGCACGCTGGTGTTCTTCATGCTCTCGGGCGGCGGCTCTGCACTGGTCGAGAAACCGCTCTACGACGACATTTCTCTGGAAGACCTGAAAACGCTGAACAAAGCTCTGGTCACTTGCGGCGCGCCGATTGACGACATCAACGCCGTGCGCAAGCACCTGTCTGCCATTAAGGGCGGCCGGCTGGCGGCTGCCGCGCCGCAGGCCATGAAGCTGACCTTCGGCATCAGCGATGTACCGGCAGGGCGCGAATCGGCGCTCGCTTCCGGGCCGACGCTGCCCGACCCGACTACGGTGGAGGACGCTTACCGCGTCGCACGCGAATACGACCTGCTGCCGAAGTTGCCCGCTTCGATTCGCGCCAAGTTCGAGCAGGGCGCGCTCGAAGAGACTCCCAAGCCCGGCGATCTGGCGTTTGCCCGCGCGCGGTTTGAGCTGCTGCTCGGGCTGCACGACCTGTTTCATCCGGCCCATCGGGCCGCCGAAGCGCGCGGTTTCATCACCCATTGCGATAATTCGACCGATGACTGGCCGCTCGAACAGGCCGCCGCGGCGCTGCTCGAACGGCTGGAAGAGATGCAACGGCAGCATCCCCGCAGACGCGTGGCGCTGATTGCCGACGGCGAAATCACCTGCAAAGTCATCGGTGACGGAAGCGGCGGCCGCAACTCGGCCCTGGTGCTGCACTGCGTGGAGAAAATCGCGGGGAAGGCGATAGCAGTGCTCAGCGCCGGCACGGATGGGATTGACGGCAACAGCCCTGCCGCCGGCGCCGTCGCAGACGGTGAAACGCTAGCAGCGGCGCGCAAGGCAGGGCTCGATCCGCAGGAGTTTTTCCGTCGCAGCGATGCTTATACTTTTTTCAAGAAGCTCGGCGACGCGATCGAAACCGGTCCTACCGGAAACAACCTGCGCGATCTGCGCATCCTGCTAGCCGCACCGGAGAGGTAAGCTGCTGCTGGCGTATCACAGCAGGCTGCGGACCCAGCCGCCGTCCACGGCGATTGTCGTGCCGTTGATGTAGCTGGCGCGCTCGGAGCAGAGAAATGCCACCAGCGCGGCGAATTCCTCTGGCTGCGCCAGCCGGCCGAGCGGAATCTGCGCGGTCCAACGCTCAAACACCTGCTCGCGCTTCGCGCCCATCTCGCCGGCCATTGTATCCGCCAGCTCGTAGAGCCGCTCGGTGAGCGTGTAGCCGGGGCAGACGTTGTTCACCGTGATGTTATGCGGCCCGAACTCGTTGGCCAGCGTGCGCGCCAGGCCGGTTACCGCAGCGCGAATCGAATTCGACAGCAGCAGGCCGTCAATCGGCTGCTTCACCGACATCGAAGTGATGGTAATGAGCCGTCCCCAGCGGTTGCGCTGCATAAGCGGCAGCACCGCGCGGGCAAAATAGACGGCGCTGAGCAGCGTCAGTTCGACTGCACGCCGCCATTCTTCGATTGAGATTTCGAGAAACTTTTTGGCGGGCGGCCCGCCGGCATTGGTCACGCAGATGTCCACGCGGCCGAATTTCCGCTCGACGGCGGCGACGAACTGCTGCACGGCGGCATAGCCGGTGACGTCGAGCGCCTGATGAAAAACTTCGCGGCCGGCAGCAGCGCCAATTTCTTCAGCAGCTTTCTTCAGCGTGTCCGCGTTACGCGCGCAGATGGCGACCCGCGCGCCTTCCCGCGCCAGCTCGAAGGCAACCGCCTTGCCAAGCCCTTGGCTGGCGGCGGCCACGATGGCGACTTTGTCTTTCAGGCCCAAGTCCATAAAAGGCTCCTGCAGAAAGAAGTCAACGGTTGACCGGCCACAGTGCACAGTCCAGAACAAACAGTTTTCGGGACTGGTTCATTGCCGGATGCCGCTGCGCAAGTAAGCGTCGTTCTTGGTGATCCAGTCGTCGCGGCGCGGTGCGAAGACGTCCAGATCCCAGGTGTCCTCGAGCGCCTCGGCAGCGTGCGGTACGTTGGAGGGGATGAAAACCAGCTCGCCCTGGCGGACGACCACTTCGCGGTCGTCGAAGATGAATTTCAGGGCACCGGAAAGAATCAGCGAGAACTGTTCGCTGGCGTGCTCGTGGCGCGGCACCTGGCAACCTTTGGCCAGAAAAATCCGTGCTACGGTGGCGTACTTCCCGCTGAGCATCTGGCGCGTGAGCTGCAAACTCAGTTTTTCCCGCTCGATTTTTTCCCACGACGCAACTGTAATGTCCATTTCGACCCCCGGCCGGAGCCAGCATGTGCTCCAGCAGAAATATTTCGGGTCCGCCCAACTCTTTTGCAACCGCGCGGCCCGGCGTATCGTCAATCGAAACGGCCTGTGGGGTCAACCGCCAATGCGGATTGCCCTCCGGTGCTGTTCAGATTAAGATGCGCGCCGACGAGCGGGAGCCAAACAGATGCCGGCACAGCCGAATTTGACCGGGCTGATTCGCCTGCTGTACATAGTGGTGGGACTGCTGCTGATCGCCTGGGGGTTTTTCTGGACGCAGCGGGGATGGTGGCACTACCTGGCGCCGGTGCTGGGCGGAATTGTGCTCATCGAGGGCCTGATCGGCTACTGCGTGCTGCGGGCAATCTTTGGCTTAGGGCCCAGGCGGACCTGAAATGGGCTGGTTGGACTGGCTAGCGGCAGTCGTCCTGCTGTTTGAATTTCCTGTCCCCATTTTCTGGCTGATTTTTCACACCCTCGCAGTCACTGGGCGGCCGCGCCCGCGTGTGGCGTACCTGGCGGCAGGGGTGACGGCATGGGCTGCCGGCGGCACCCTGCTGTTCGCCTTGCGGGAACATCTGTTCGCGAGCCGTGCGGCGCCCGCCTGGGCGGCGGTTGCCGGACTGATTCTGATCGCTGCTGACGGCTACTTTTTCCTGCGCGCCGAACAGGAAATGGGTGCTCGGCGGATGATCGGCCGGGCGGAGCTCAACAGTGAGCAGTGGCTGGCTGCCAGAGGAATCTACACGCGGCTGCGGCATCCGCGATATCTGGGGATGATGCTGGCCGTGGCGGGCGCGTGCCTGCTGGCCGGGACGCTTCTGCTGTGGATGCTGGCGCTGGCGTGGTTGGGATTGGCCGTGGTGATGCTGCGGATCGAAGAATGGGAACTGCTGCGGCGGCTGGGGCCGGCCTACGCCGAATACCGGCAGCGCGTGCCGGGCCTGCTACCCTTCCGGCTGTTTCTCCGCGAAAGCTGACCGCTCACGATTTCCGTTTACGCCCTCGCGCGCAGGATTTGATATGCTGTGTCCGCTTCGCCCGAGCTGGTGGCGATGGGCATAGCCTTTGCCGAGGAGGAAGCCATGCGTCGTGCGCTGAGCTTTATGACGGCATTGCTTTGTCTCGCGGGGGCCGCGCAGGCGCAGATCGGCAAGCAGGTGATGGTCCGCGCGGGCACTGAGGAAGACGCGCGCCTCCAGCAGATCCAGAACACACCGGACCCCCAGGAGAAAATCCGCCTGCTGGAAGAATTTCTGGCCGACTTCGGCGACACCGAGGCTGTTCTGATCGCCTACGAGATGCTCGTCACACAGTACATGACGGCGAAGAACCCCGAAAAAGTTTACGAATACGGCGAGAAGGCGCTGGAAGCGGACCCAGACAATTTCAACATGGCCCTGAACCTGTTCCGCACAGCACAGGAGCAGGACGACCTGGAGCGGATGTACACGTACGGCAAAACACTTTCTGAAATCGTGGTGCGCTACAAAGCGCGGCCGGCGCCCGCGGGCACTCCGGAAGCTGTCTGGCAGCAGCAAAAGCAACAGACTCTGGATGGCGTGGCCAGCAGCGTGAACTACGTCGAGCTGACGCTGTTCAACGCCGCTTACCGTATGCAGGATCCGGCGGGGAAGGCCGCGCTGCTTGAACGCTTCCTCGCCGCCTTCCCCGAATCTCCGTATGCCGCCAACGCGCAGGCGCTGGTTGCCGCCACTTACCAGCAGACGCAGCAGTACGACAAGATGCTGGAATTCGCCCAAGGCATCCTTGTGCGCGATCCGAACAACATCCAGATGCTTCTGCTGCTGGCCGATTACTGGACCGAACGCGGCGAGGAACTGCCCAAGTCAGAGGAATACTCGCAGAAGGCCTTGCAGGCGCTGGATAACGCCCAGCGGCCCGAGCACATCGGCGAAGAACAGTGGCAGCAGCAAACCTCGCTGCAGAAGGGCCTGGCGCATTCCGCGCTGGGCATGGTGCATGCGCACCGCAAGCAATACTCGCGGGCTGTGGAGGAGTTCCGTGCGGCCAGCCCGCTGTTGAAGAGCGATAGCTTCAGTTATGCGCGGAATCTTTACCGGCTGGGCTTCACGCTGGCGAACCTGCGCCGCTTCCGCGACGCGCGCGTTGTTCTGACCGAAGCCGTGTCCATCGAAAGCCCCTACAAGGCGCTGGCCCAGAAGGAGCTTGACCGGCTCGGCGGGCCCATCCGCAGGGAATAGCCCCCGGGGTGGCGGAGAGGGTGGGATTCGAACCCACGGTTGAGTTTCCCCAACACACGCTTTCCAAGCGTGCTCCTTAAGCCACTCGGACACCTCTCCGCGTCAGCAAAAGCGTAGCAGAGGGAAACGGCAGCAGCAAACTTCGGAAACGAGCCGGGCCACCGCGGGCACGGCTCACTCTGCGGCGGGCCAAGTCAGCTTCGTTCTCCAACCTCTGATCTCTAGCTTCCGACTTCCGCGCTTTCAATTTTGTGTGGGACGAAGGCGAAATTCACCAGTAGCCACTGCACGATGGTCAGCAGGACGCCGAACTTGTCCGTGGCACCGTGCGGCACGCCGAAACGCAGCAGGATAAATTGCACCGGCAGCAGCAATGCAGCCAGCAAGAGCAGCCCGCGGTTGGCTCGATTCCACTTCGGGGGCACACGCTCCGGTCTCGCGCGCAGGTCGCGCACCACCCAGTACACAGCCAGCAGCGCGAAGCCCCCGAAAAATGCGGGGCCGGCCCAGGCAATAGAAATATCTATGCCAAGCGTATCGCCGCGAAGCCGCATCTGCTCGCCTGCAGTCCAGGAGGCATAGCTGACCATTCCGGCCAGCGAAACATGCCAGGACAGCAGCATCCAGTGAAACGGCGGCTGTGCGCCGCGCCAGCCCAGATAAAGCAGCAGCAGACCACAGCCCGCCAGTATTGCCAGCAGCCAGTAGGCGCCGGCCACCCCGCGGCCACCTATGCCAGGACCTAGTTCCCACTGGTAGCTGGCTCCGTCCATCAGCCCGCGCACCAGCGGCAGCCAAACGGGCAGCAGCGTCACTCCCGTCCAGATAAGCACCCAGCGCAACACCCGGTCGGGTTTCCCGTCAGCCATAATGAGGATCGGGTCCTGTTCTTCAGGGCAGAGAATGAGACGTGCGGCCCGAAACCGGTGCCGCCATGCAGACGAGCCACACGCCTGCGCAGCAAGCGGATTCTCCGCACGGAAGCGGTTTCGATTTTATTTCTTCAGGCTATCCCATTTCTCGTTTTCACCGGGAGGCTCGACGCGTCCGCCCAGATATTTCGCGAGAAACGCCTCAGCAGCAGCATAAAACTTGAGCCGGTTCTCCGGCCGGGCGAAGCCATGGCCTTCGTCGGGGAAGACCAGGTATTCGACCGGCAGGTTGTTTTTGCGCATGGCCTCAACGATCTGATCGCTTTCTTTTTGAGGCACGCGCGGATCGTTAGCGCCCTGAGCAATCAGCAGCGGAGCTTTGATCTGGCTTGCCTTGAACAGTGGCGATCGGGACTCGAGAAATTCCTTCTCGGTTTCCTCGTGACCGACGCGCTTGCGGAACAGCGCACGAATTGGTTCCCAGTATGGTGGAATGGACTTCAGCAGCGTGACCAGGTTCGACGGGCCGACGATGTCCACACCGCAAGTGAACTCATCGGGAGTAAAGGTCACCCCGACGAGCGTGGCGTAGCCGCCGTAGCTGCCGCCGTAGATGCAGACTTTGTTTGGATCCGCATAACCCTGTTCGATGGCCCAGCGCTTGCCGTCCAGCAGATCGGTGTGCATCTTACCGGCCCATTCGCGATCGCCGGCGTTCAGGTAAGCCTTCCCGTAGCCAGTCGAGCCGCGGAAGTTAATCTGCAAAACGGCGTAGCCGCGGTTGGCCAGCCACTGCGCTTCGTTGTTCAAACCCCAGGTATCGCGGCCCCATGGCCCGCCATGGACGTTGAGCACCAGCGGCAAGTTTTTCGGCTCCTTGTCCACCGGCAGCGTCAGGTAGCCGTGAATCGTCATTCCATCGCGCGCCTTGAACGAGACGGGCTGCATTTTCGCCAGCTTGTATTTTTCCAGGGCGGGACGATTCGTAAACAGCAGCGTGGCCATTTTCGTGGCACGGTCGTACACGTAGTAGCTGACCGGGGCATCGTCCAAAACATAGGAGACCACCCAGGTTTTATCTTCGAGGTCGCGGCTGACGACGGAGAAATCGCCGTCACGCACCTTGCGCAACACTTCGAAATCGGCCTTCACGGCCGGGTCGAGCACCTGCCATTCGGTGCGCGCGCGGACGAAGGCAACCGCCTCAAGTTTGTTCGTTTTCGGATTGATCATGGCGCCGCTGACGTCATACTGCGGGTCTTCGGCGATCACTTTGCTCGCGCCGGTCGCGATGTTGACTTCGAGCAGCCGCGCGGCGTTGGCGCCCACGCTCGAACTGAGCCAGACGCTCTTGTTATCCGGCGTGAAGGCGTAAATGCCGCCGAACGATTCGTCTGCGCCCCACTTTTGGAACTCGCGCCACTCGGCGCCCGGCTTTTCGCGCACGCGGATGATCGTGCCACCGTCCGGCGAAAACGCCTGCGCGGCGCGCACCTGAAGGTTGTGGTCCACGCTCCAGCCGACCACATCGCCCGGGTTCCTGGTGTCGAGCTCGACGGCGCCGTTTTTCAAGTTGATGCGATAGACGTCGTGCCGCCGGCGGTCTTCCAGGTTGAGGCCGACCAAGAAAGTGTCCGGAAATTTCGGATCAGTGCCCACCGGCTGGGCCTGCACGCCTTCGAAAGGAGTCAGGTCGCGCGTGATTTTCGTGCTCAGGCTGGTCTGGTAGAGGTGCCAGTTTTCGTCTCCGTCGCGGTCCTGAATGTAGAGGACGTGCTCGCTGTCGTACTGCCAGCCGAAAAAGCGAATGCCGCGCTTCTTGTCGGAGGTGATGACGCGGTCATCGTTTTTTCCGATGGTTCGCACCCAGACGTTCAGCACGCCGTCGTGCGGCGCCAGATACCCGAGCTTCTTTCCGTCCGGGGAGAGTTGCGGGCTGGCTCTTTCAGGATTGCCGAACAGCACCTCGCGCGGAATCAGGCCGGGCGGCAGGTCCTTGTTCGGCGGCGCAGCAGCCTTGCGCTCGAGCGCAAACGGGAAGCTCATGCCCGCCTGAAGGAAATTGCCGCTGATCTTGTTGCCTTCGAGCGTGCCCTCGAAGGTGGCGACTCCGCCTTGGCCCGTATTCAGCTCAAAGCGAACTGCGGGCGCAGCAAAACTGATGTTTTGCAGCGGGAGGCCTGCGGCGCCCTGCTGGGGGATGTCAATCGAGCCGGTCCAGCGGCCCCCGGCCTGCTTGAGTTCCACGTTGATTTTCAGGGCCACGTTGGGCAGATTGATGGCACCTTCCCAGCGGCCCTCCGGCCCCTGCTGCGCTGGGAGCGCAGCGGGAACCAGCAAAACGACGAACACCAGAGCCAGCAGCCCTGCGATGAAATTCCGGCCTCTTGCAGTCATGACTCCTCCAAAAAACTCCTCCGTTTTCGGGTGTGCGCCGACACGGCCTACTCTCCACCGGGCGCCCCGCCACTATTACCTACGAGCAGGCCGGCTGGAGTGTTTCAACTGCCAGGTGGGTCGCACCACCACCCGCCGGTGAAAGGCACTGAACAATGGGGCGGGACCGAATGCTGGCGCGACAGGCCTGCCCCGCTCTGCTAAACTCTGTTCGAATCGGCTCCGGGGTGGTGCAATTGGCAGCACATCAGACTTTGGATCTGAGAATCCTGGTTCGAGTCCAGGCCCCGGAGCCAGCCCGTCCAAATCTATCGGCTCTCTAGACTAGCCCAACTTGGGAACAATTGCGAATACGAAGACTACCTCCACCGGCTGCTCGTGGCGCAGCGCGGCCCGGACGCGACCGCGGCGGTGAAGTATAGCTACGACTACGACCGGTTCGGCAACCGCTGGCAGCAGCAGATTCTGGCAGGGACGGGTTACGGCGGGCAGCTCGATTTCAACACGGCGAACAACCGGGTGACTTCGACGGGCTTTGCCTACGACGCCTCGGGCAACCAAGCTACGACCGGGCAGGGCAGTCCTACGTTTTCGTACGACTTCGAGAACTTCCTGAAGACGGTGGGGAGCTCGATCAGCTACAAGGTAGACGCGCAGGGGCGGCGGGTGCGCAAGACGGTCAACGGCGTGATGACGGATTACTTCTACCTGGGCGCAGTCGTGATCTCTGAGAAGCAAGGCTCGAATTGGACCGACTACATCTTTTTTGGTGGGCAGCGGGTGGCGCTGAACACCGGCTCGGACCTCTCCACGGCAAAATTTCTGCACACCAATCACCCCGGCTCGACGCGGGTGTGCCCCGACGCCAACGGCAACGCGGCTGGCGCCTGCGGCTACGAGCCGTTCAGGGAGTTCACTGGAGGTGCGAGCGCGTGTACAATTCCCAGCAACTACCGGTTCGCAGGCATGGAGTTCGATTCCGACACCGGCCTCTACCACAACCGGTTCTCCGGTTTCTGGAGTCCGGTGGACACCACCGGAGTCCCGACAACGGACCGGCAGTACGACCCCACCCAGGGCCGCTGGCTGAGTGTGGAACCCCTGCTTAGGTTCGAGGCCGATCCGCAAGCTCGAACTCGTTTCGGCGACTGTCGGTGTCTGGGCCGCAGTCTCGGTTAGCCCACAACACAGCGAGAATCACCGCCCCGACGCTTTTCTTCCCTACCAGCGGGCCGCCTGGTAGCGGGGCCAGAAAAGGAATCCGCCGGAGGCGAACGGCGGGGATATTCGCGGTTTTAGCGGCAGGCGGCTGCGTCCCGACGCGTCGGGATGGTGCTCGGCGCACACTTCGGCTTCGCTCAGTGTAAAGCAGAACCAAAGGGACACCACGGCATGACTGGACTCCGCACATGCTCACGCCAGCCCGTCCATCGAAGGTCGAATCTGATGAGGGGCCTCGCTGTCTGAGGTGGACCATGCTGAGACTTAGAAACAACTTGGCAGCGATAACGCGCAAATACTGGCCAAATTCACCCCTTGAGACCGAACAAAAAGCAAGTCGAGCCACCGCGATTGACAACCTGACGGCGGTTCTGGCTGTGCGTATCCTGCTCCCTTCTGACTTTGCCGAACAGGCCCGTGGCGAACTCAGGACGAGCGAGTCGAGGCCCCGGAGCCAGCCACTGTGGCCGGCAAGCTGCAAGGCAGTTGGCAGACGATCCCGCTGCCTTCGGGAGAGTAATCGCGAACGTTTCGCCGCATGCGCGCCGGCAGCTGCCGTCATTCCACCCAGTCGGCGATGAAAATGTTGGTGTCGCCTTGCTTGGCCTGGTTGCGGTTTGAGGCCCAGACCAGCATCCGGCCATCGGAGGAAAACATGGGGAAGCTGTCGAAAAGCTTGTGATAGGTGACGCGCTCGAGTCCCGTCCCGTCAGCGTTTATCAGGTAGAGATCAAAATTCCGGCCTTGCGGATTGTGCAAATTTGAAGCGAAGATGATGCGTTTGCCGTCGGGGTGCCAGAACGGCGCGAAATTCGCTGCGCCGTTGCGGGTGATCTGGCGCTTGTGGGAGCCGTCAGCATCCATCACGAAGATTTCAAAACGCGCTGGGCGCAGCAGGCCTGTTGCCAGCAGGGCCTTGTACTCGGCGATTTCAGCGGGGTCTTCGGGGTGATGCGCGCGGTAAACGATTTTCGAGCCGTCGGGAGAGAAGAAAGCGCCGCCGTCGTAGCCGAGTTGGCTGGTCAACCTGCGAATGTTGGATCCGTCGGGAGCCATCGTATAGATGTCAATGTCTCCGTCACGAATCGAGGTGAAGACAATCTTTCTGCCATCGCGGGAGATGGTGGCCTCGGCATCGTAGCCGAGTGTACTGGTCAGCCGGCGCAAGTCCGAGCCGTCGCGCCGAGCCGTGTAGATGTCGTACTCCGGGTTCAGGCGCCAGACGTAGCCGCGGCTGTAGTCTGGCCGCGGCGGGCATTCCGGTCCGGCATGGTGGGTGGAGCTGAACAGAATCCGCCGGCCATCAGGGAAGAAGTACGAACAGGTTGTCTTGCCCTGGCCGGTTGAAACCATGCGTTTATTGCGGCCGGCAGTGTCCATGATGTAGATCTGGTCGCAGCGGCCTTCGCCTTCGTGTCCCTGGAAAATGAGCCAGCGGTCGTCGAACGAAAAATACGCCTCGGCATTTTCTCCCCCGAAGGTGAGCTGCCGGACGTTGCGCAGGCGGCTTTCGGAAGGGTGCCGCAACGAGCTGGCTGCCGCCCCGTCCCCTTCCCGGACCCCACACGAAGAGATCAGAACTGCCGCCGCGACCGCACAAACCAAGAAAAGTGTTCGCATCGTATCCGGCTCCCGGCACACACCAAGATTCTATTACCGATCGGGATGTTTTGTACTGGGTCCGGCGGCGGACTGGCTTCGAAAGGTGGTGCAGAGGGTGACAGAAATTGGCCCCTTGGTGTGAAGCGGACCCGAGCTGAGACGCGATGCCGTCCGGGGAGGCGGCACGCAGCGCGCCACTGAGCAGGTCTGTCCAGGGAGGCTTACTGCAGGCGGTGCCTTCCTTCCGGGCGGACGATGCGCAAGCCGCGCGAAGCAACAGTTTGCACTTCGCTCGAGTCACGCTCGCGGCCCGTTGCCGCCGGGATCTGTGCTGAGCGAACGTCCGGAGCGAAACGCAGGCGGTCGCGGAAACCGCCTTCACGGTGTGTGGCGGTGCCGAAACCGATCTTCAGTGCAGGGCCAAACGCCTCCCGGACCAGCGCCATGCGGCTGCTAACCCGGAATTTTCCCAGCAGCGACGAGACGTGGAACTTCACCGTGCGCTCCGACAGGTGCAGGTGTGCGGCAATCTCCTTGTTCGAGAGCTGCTCTGCCACTCCGGCGAGCACCTCGTGCTCCCGGCGGGTCAGCCGGGGAAGACCGGTGCCGGGCAGCGCGGCCTCCAGCAGCTCCGCAGCCGAAGAGCAGATTTTCTCCTGCATTTTGGTGCAAGAATGCTCCAGCACCTCATACTCCCACGGACTCTCTCCGCGAGCATGGCAATGCAACGCCAGCAAGCTGGCAGCACGCAGTAAGGAAAGTTGGCTGCGGTGGTGACCCGGCAGGCGACAACGCACTGTGCCGGTTTTTTTGTGAATGATGACTAGCTGGGGATCACCGGGTTGGGACTTGGTTGTTAGAAATCGGCGGGGATGCGATACGGGCGTAGTCGTCTTCAATGATCTTCCTTTCTTGCCGAATTGGGTTCCGTGCGTGCCCTGAATCATTCCAGCGCACACGCACGAATCCTCCCGAATCGTGAACCGGGCTGGTGGTTCGGGCAAAATGCCTGACCGGGGGTGCCGAGGCCTGCTGCCTATCCCCGCAGCGCAAGCAGTGCGGTAACTACGGAGCAGAATTCTTACTGCCGGCAGTGGCAGTGTCAAGTCAAACCGGAGAGCCGGTTGCCTTGAGGGACATCGACAGCACAGCTCACCTTGCGCCGGAAGCGCCGGAGGTCGTGCGCACACCGTTTCCGCGGGCGAACACTGCCTGCTGGCAGGTATGGCCGCCCGCCGCGCAATCCACTACAGTGTGGCCGGCATCCAAACCACGTAGATGGCACATCGCATCAGGACCGGAATGACCATTGTGAAAAGCCTGCTCCCGGTTTTTATAACTGCCGCGCTCGCCATGGGCCTGGCGCGGGTGGCCGCGGCGCAGGAAGCTGCCTGGGAGAACTGCGCGGAAGGCATCGAATACCTGCTGAGCCGCAAAGCGCCCCGGCAGGGCAGCGTGGTTCTGCTCGAAGTGCGCGGCGCCGCATCGCACAGCGTGCTGGAAGGGCGATGGGGTAGCCAGACACTGCACTTCTGGCGCGCGGGCCAGCGGCTGCATCGCGCGCTGGTCGGCGTGGACCTCGGCCGCGCGCCGGGCACTAGTCGGCTGCGGCTGACCGCAACACGGGAAGCCGGGGAAACGCGAACCTGCGAGCTGAGGCTGCGTGTGCAGGACGGAGCGTTCCTGGTCGAGCGGTTGCGCGTGGAGCCGCGTTTCGTCGAACCGCCGCCGGAAGTGCAGGCGCGCATCGTCGAAGAGTCGCGCCTGCTGCGCGAGCTGTTCCGCACGGTCACGCCGCAGCGGCTGTGGCAGGGCGCCTTCGTTGCGCCGCTCGACGGAATTCAGCCGGCAGGAAATTTCGGCCGACGGCGGGTGTTGAACGAACAGCCGCGCCCGCCGCATACGGGCGAAGACTTCCCTGCCGCGGCCGGCACCCCGGTGCGCGCGGCGCAGCGCGGGCGCGTAGCGCTTGCACGCGAGCTTTATTTCGCCGGCAACACGGTAATTATTGATCATGGTTTGGGGTTGTACACCCTCTACGCACACCTGAGCAGAATTTCCGCCAAAGAAGGCACGACGGTGGAGGCGGGCGAGGTGGTCGGCAAAGTAGGCGCGACCGGCCGGGTCACCGGCGCACACCTGCACTGGGCCGTGCGGCTGAACAATGCGCGGGTGGACCCTCTGGATTTGCTCGCACTTCCACTCCAATAGCGCGTGGCCGAAGCCTGAAGAAAAAGTGGCGTCCAGCTAAGGCTCGACTCTGCACGAGCGATCTCAACCTATGGATTCAGGAATAGGCCGACGCCGGGCCCGACGGGAAGTTCAAAGACCATCCAAAGGCCCAGCAGGAGCGTCCCGCACACGAGAAACGCCGCCAGCCTGGCAATCGGGTTGCGGCCCGCTCCGAGAAAAATCATCCCGCCCCAGCGGCACCAACAGCAGATAGCCGATTTCGCTGGCCATGTTCGATGTTACGCCAGCGAAGACGATCACAAACGTCAGCAGCTTCTGGGGCGCCGACAGCACCAGCAGGCGCATTCCGGCGGCGATGAGACCGCTCGCCTCCATCACGCCGATGCCCAGCATCGCTTCCAGCGCCGTGCCCAGCGGCGGGAAGCTGGGGTAGTTGGTGACCATCTGGGTGAGGAGGCGATGAAGGCCGGCAATACGCAGCAAGCTGACCGGTTCGATGGCGGGGCCGGTGCCAGGATGAGCAGCTCGGATGCCGGACTGCGTGGCGATCCACGAAAACAACACGATGGCCACGGCAAACAGGGCAAACAGCGTGGCCGGGTGCGGCAGCGCGTTCCCAATCCGTTCGATGGTGCTCAGGAAGGGGGAAATTCGGTTGCGGAAATACCCGAAGCGCAGTCTCATCGCTCCTCGCCGGAACCGTCGAGAGTCGCTCGGTGAAAAGCGAATGGATGCGCCAGCAAGGCGCAGAATACCAGCAGGAATAGGGCAGGAGCAGTTGCACGTGAACGAGTGCGGAGGTGGCCGAGAATCAGGCGACGGAACGCTTGGTGCGCCGTGAAGCGTTTAGCTTCACCTTGCGCGCCCGGTGCAGCCGTGCAGCGGTGCGCAGCAGCCGTTCGAATTCCCGGTCTTTGTTTCGCGCAAGATCTCGCTGCGGGGCGTCTTTGCGCTGGGCTGGCATGACGCATCCTCCAAGGAAACAAAACCCGGAAAAACAGGAGAAGCCGCCTTCTGCGCTGCTGAGCCTATGCCTGACTGGGGCTGTTGTCAAGTTTTCCCACGTCGCAAATCACCGGGGCGCCCAGCGGGCCTTGCAAGCCCCGCGCAGAGGCACTACGCTGTTCTCCGATGAACTTCGAGTTCACACCGCAGATGCTGGCGCTTGGCATGATCTGGTACGTCGCGTTTCTGTTTTCGACTACGTGCCACGAAGGCGCCCATGCGCTGGCCGCGAAACTCGGCGGTGACCCGACCGCGGCGCTCAGCGGGCAGGTGAGCCTGAACCCGGTTCCGCACATCCAGCGCGAGCCGATTGGCATGGTCGCCGCGCCGCTGATCTCCTATTTGTGGGGCGGATGGATGATCGGCTGGGCCAGTGCGCCTTACGACCCGCTGTGGCAGCAGCGCTATCCGCGCCGCGCCGCGCTGATGGCCCTGGCCGGCCCGGCAGCCAATTTCACGCTGATGCTGGTGGCCGCAATCGCCATTCGCTTCGGCGTCGTGGTCGGATTTCTGCGCGCTCCTGACACGGTGAATTTCACGCAGGTAACCGAAGCCGCGAATCCGGAATCGTTTGGATTTGTGGCTACGTTTCTCAGTGTGCTGTTTGCACTAAACCTGCTGCTCGGCACCTTCAATCTGATTCCCGTCCCGCCGCTCGACGGCAACAGCGGCATCACCCTGCTGATGCCCACGCGGGCGGCGCTGCGGTTTCTCGACTTCACG